>Ga0209581_1000288_pt1 | contig 135812 bp, 133 predicted proteins | sample Coa_R2_FD_187160 | JGI IMG/M metagenome (GOLD analysis project Ga0209581, IMG submission 187160) | Surface soil microbial communities from Centralia Pennsylvania, which are recovering from an underground coalmine fire - Coalmine... | ecosystem: Environmental > Terrestrial > Soil > Unclassified...
TTCTGGGATAAACGAGCTCGAAGATCAGATTCGCGAATTGCGTGATCGCTTTCCTGCACATGTAGTCACCAAGGTGCTCAAAATTAGTGGAAAACAGCTGCGGGCCGCGAGGAATCCCCAAAAGAGGATTGAAGAAGCGACTTCTTCGACTGCGCTTGAGATTTTAGAAAATGAAGCAAAAGAGCTCACCAGGGAGAAATTGCAAACATGGCTCGATATCGGGAGAGCAGTCGAAGCTCTAGATCTTGAATCAAGCGCAAAGAGTAGAGGCCTTTCAATTCCTGAATACATCGAGCGGGCTTCAAATTTCTACGCAGTTTTCTTCCCCCTTATTCGAGAACGAGTGGAGCAGGCTTTCGCGTAGAGGCTGAGGAAATAAGATGAGTCAAGCGAAGAACGCCGCGAGCGCAACCCCTACAGATGTCTCAAAGGATGAGATTAGTCTACTCCGAACGTTGAAGGAACTTGGAGTCCCTCCTAGCCGCTTAACGAAACTACTCTCCCCAAAAGAGGAAACTGCCCCCGTGAAAGGGGAGGAATTTGACCTAGTCGAAGTCTATCATCGGGCTTATTCCAAGGCTCTTGCTATTGCACTCGAACGACAGGCGCTAAGAGATGCTGGTCTCCTCACGAATGAACAAGAGAGGCCGCATAACAACAGTACAAATGGCTTAGACGCTATTGTCGAAGCACTGAAGTCGAGGCCGCAGAGTGAAAAACTTAGCGTGAGCGACCTCACTATGCTAATCCTTGCGAGTAACTTGGGGGGAGGAGCGAACAAATCCGAAGGCGGTATCAGTTTAAGAGACTTACTTCCATTGCTTCAAAAAGGTGGGCAGCTTTCGGTGAGCGACGTCGTTGCCCTCCTCGAACGGGCAAAGCCTCCTCCCTCGCCTGCCATGCCTGCAGGGAACAGCGGGGGACTTAACGATATTTTTGACGAGTCCATTAAAACTGTGCTGAGGGATAAGATTGTCAAAGCCCTAACCGAAGAGAGCAAAAAGGGGAGTCCTACTGACTGGGGCCAAGTAGCCAATCACGTTATCGAAGCCATTCGCGGCCTGACCGCAAGAATTCCTCCCCCTCCTGAGTCGCCCGCTGGCGAGCCCATTTTACCAGCTAGTGAGTCGCCTCCTCCACCCGCAGAAGCGGCCAGCGGTAGCGAGTCGCCTACACCTTTGGGAAGCGAACCAACGGCGGCGGAGACTACTCTGAGTTCAAGCGGGACTGCGATTCCAAAGTCGTTGCCCTCAGAATTTGAAGAGGGGAGTGGCGCTTGATGAGATATCGGGTCATACTTGTCTCGCAAGTTCCCGCTCGCTTGAACGTTGATTCTCAAGCCGCAGACGTTCCTAAATTGCTCAATCAATTCCTTGACCCTAGTCGTAGAAATTCAATTGCTTTCCCCTTTCCCGACTTCGGCCCCAACGTCCCAATCGCAAGAGTATTTCCCGCAAATGCAAACTTTGCAGAGTTTCAAGGCAAATTGGCTTTGTCCTTTGATTTAGTAACTGAGGGAAATACTTTGAGCGGACATGAGTTGGAACAAGCCTTCCGACCTTATGTCGAAGTTGTGGAAGCCCAATTGAATGGCACGCTTTTCCCTAGTGATCTCTCGAATCTTCTTTTGGCCGCTGGCTATCCATACATAGCGTTTGAAGCTCTTTCGGTAACCTAGTCTCGACCGAGGATATCTACGCCATCGGATTTCTCAAGTGCGCTACCATGCTTCTGCAGGAATATCCTCTCTTTGTCTCAAGAGAGAATATTAGATACTGGTTTGTTGGTTTGCGTCCTTTCTGAAATCTGAAGGAAGGATATTCGAGAGGTCAATTGAGTCAAGCAAAATCGTCAGGATATCACGTGAAGGAAACTGAAAGACAAATCTGAAGGCCCTACACTTCTCACACCAGAACGAAAGTCGCCTTGCCCTAGGATTTGAATGCTCGGGCCTGTACTCCATCCGAGAACGACAACGGGGGCAGTTCACTTTTTCGCTTCAACCTTGACCCTCTGCAAAAACTTCCCATCTTTAGAAATGGAATATCTATAGCCATCCCTTTCCAGAGGAGACAGCTTTAAGCGCTCTACGAATCCTTTGTATTCCTCAATAGGTGAGCCGTCCTTGTTACTTGCGAAGGCCCAAGCAAATCCTTCGGTTTTTTGTGTCCAAGGAATCGATTCAGGGATAGTGATCTCCTTGGATGATTCTGCTTGTGGATGCGGTGCTGGCTTTGATACCGCAGTGGTGGTCTCTTTCTTCCTGCCTAGCACAAAAGCAAGCCTCCGAGCCTCTGGAGACTGCTCTGCTGAGATAATCTCTATCTTGAGAAGCTCGTAGCCTGAATCGAGTTTCCTGTTTGCTTCCTCAGGAGAGAAGGCGACCTCTATTGAGGAAATGTCGCTATAGTAGCGTCCTTCTTGCGAAGCCATTTTTTCGTTCACGTGTTAGGGCGATCGTTGTTTCGAATCGTCAACTTGGGGGCGGAGCTCCCGCTGGGAGAGGCTGATCACAGCGTTGCACTTCGTGCACAATGCCCAAGCAAAGTCATTACTCGGCGCTCGAGGGCGAGTTTTGTGGCACCATGCCCTCGTGATTTGCGTTTTACATGATGCGTGCGACGTGGCGACTTCGACAAGTTCAAGCTCGCTAGGATTGATTGGGTCTCCCTTCCGCTTCAAACATTCGACTATTTCATCCCGTTCTTTTTCGATTGCTTTTTGCTCGGCTAGCCTGGAGAGTTTAGATTTGACCATGAGTCCCTCGAACATTAAGTCGTAGCTGAGAAAGCCCCCCATCAATTCGGCGATTTTCATTACTTCCACCGCTAGTGGGGATAGAGTTTTGCCCCTTTTCGCATATCGACGTACGAGATTGTCGACGTAAGGCCGCCTCGAGCCCCTTCGGTGGTTTTTATAAATGCCGTGCCAGCTTCGTTCAGTCAGATACAAGCCGTAAGGCGTGGGCACAGCAAAAGATCGAGGAATCTCGTTGAGGGCTTCAGCTAGTTCTGGATGGTTGGCCTGTATCTGGAAAAGTGTCATCTTGGACATTCTCAATTTTCCATATCTGTACCAGATTGTATTTTTTGATAATCCTACAAACTTCCCCTCGTGGGAGTCATTGTGCATTGGCCGTTTTTTGGTATTTTGTCCACCAACTACTACAACAACAACTTTTCGTGTTTTCTTCTTCCTAGGCGGAAAAGTCCTCGAAGTCTGGCCTTCGAAACGTTTTTTTCTCGGGTTTTGCTTAATCAGAGTTGGTCACGCCTCCCTCGGGTGGCTCGCGGTGGGTGTGTGGCTCGCTCGGCGGCTTGAGTAGGGTCGCTGGCCGCCGAGGCATCTTGCTCGTAAAATGTGAACGATTTAGCGAGTAGAATTAAAGCATCAACATCATGAAGGATCTTTTCTAGCCGCTCCTGCATAATGCTCTCTCCCTCGGACATCATCGATCCTCTTTTACAGTATTGTTAGGGCGCTTCCGCTGGGTCGGAGGGTTTGGGCGCTCGGCCCGACTCTCTGGACCTTTCTCTTCTTTTGCGAGTGTGAATTTTGACTCGAGAATTCTTTCTATGAATCTACTTCGGGTCACGTCGCCCCTTACACGATCGATTTTGTCGATAAGCTCTGCTTGAAGGGAAAGGCTGACTGTTCTTACAACCATAAATAAGAACCTTAGCAAGTTTAATATCGTTGACAGTTAATGAAAAAATTATGATCGAATTTTGACACGATCGAGCATAACAACAGAGCGCAAATTGACACGAAAAGAGCGGCAAAGAATAGCCTTTGTCCTCGAGCAACTAAAACTTGGGCCGTGCAGGTTTGTTGACTTGACCTCAAATCAAAGAAGCATGAGTCGGCTGATGAAGGAACTAGCGGGATTTGGTCTTGTCAGAAAAGAAGAAGGCCGTCGAGGCCTATACTTCCTAGAGGGACACGAAAGCGGAACACCTAGGAAAGGAACTCAAATCGACATTCAGCCGCATTTGCTGGATTTTTATCTCTTGCTTGGGTGGAAGTTCCATTCTCAAATCGGACAAGCGAAGGTCAGGATTGAGTATAATCCTCCACAAGAAATCGAAGCGGGCGGACAAGATTTCCAACAAATCCATGAAATTCCCCTCAAAGGCAAGCAAATGAGGATAAGCAGGGCGCAATTGACAGAATTTGACACAGTGGGATGGAGAGTAGTGGCCGAATTAGGTGAATCTTTGATTCTCGAGTACGACCCGCCGCTTGCAATCCCATCTGCGAATTAATAAGTTACGGCGTTTGCAGATTAGTTAGGGCAATTATGTAGAGTTAGGGCATTGCACACATGGATGAAAGAGAGCTTTCGCTGAAAATAAGGGACTATCTCAATCGAACTAGCCTCGGCTACAACTTCAAGTTCATAGATAGCTTCTGCGATATTGCTGACGAAAAGAACAGAATCTACATCGAAGTGAAACCAGACCACTTCGCCCATGCTCAACTACTGCATGGAATCGCAAAGGCTGGAATCACGAAAGCAAAATTTCTCGGCGTTGCGGATAGTCGAGAAGTAAAACTTTACTCTCCCATTCCATTCCAAAATATCTTGAACTTTGCAACAAGCTTTGATCCCAAGCTAGTATTTTCACCAAGCCAAGCTGATAAGCCAGAGCTGAATGCGCTTGCCGAGAAGCTTCTCGGCGATCCCAAGAAGATCATAAGGTTCGATTTTCAACCCTCGAAATTTCTGTACATCACGAAGGACAACATGAAATCAGTCAGAGAGGTGACTGATAAGTATCGAATCCAACTCGATCTTCTCGTTCACTGGCTGGATGGAGCAGGTGAGACAGATTGTATCAAGGTAAATGATCATGGCTGGCTCGTCAACATAGAAAGAGCTGACATGTTCACAAACGAGGTCCCGAGTGAAAAGAGCAGGAAAGAACTGACCGAGTTTGGGAGTGGCGGGTTTCGAAGACCAAAACACATTCCCATAAAGCAGTCTGACGCTCCCTGGTTCGAATCTTTGCGTGTAAAACATGAAGAGCTCGCAGATATACTTCATGAAGTAGATCGCCTGCTTTCAAGAAAGAAACGTCGAGAGCGTGGAGTATTTTGGACTGAAGCGGAGATCGGTGATATGCTTGCCGACGAAATAATGGAACTGACTAAACCTGATTTTGTGGTTGAGCCTTGCGTCGGTGGCGGTTCATTGGTGAAGAAGATTGTTCCACAGGTAAATGGAACAATGAACGATATCAGTGTAAGCCATGTAAACAATTGCAAAAAAATCTTTGATGGCTACAATTGGAGATTTACGAATCTTGATGTTGTGCGCACGGACACTCTTGAACTAATCAAAGCTTGGGAAGTACCTTCGGGGAAGAAATTACTCCTCTACACAAATCCGCCTTTTGGAACAGTGTCAACTAGTAGCATGGTATCAAAGAAAGATGAGATGGATGGGAAGCTTTCAAGACAACAAACCATCGAATATTCTCCAACATTGCTAAAGTATGGGAAAGGAGATCTGTTTCTTCCTGTTGTTGGTCGCCTTATTGAGATTGCCAAAACGCAACGAAATTGCTACTTAGCTTTCTTCTCTCCTTTTGGATTGTTTTGTGGTCGCAAGCGATACCTGAAGCTTTTTCGTGCACTGATGAAGGACTTTAAGTTTCTGAAAGGGCATGTCTTTACTGGCTATAATTTCCACGACATTAATCAAACGCTAGTAATAGCTCTAACCATCTGGAAATATTCACCCAATATTTCTATGAAGCATCTCGATCTTAAGTTTGAGTTTATCGGCAAAAATAATGAGACCAAAGCCTTGAGCTTTAAGGAAATGCCCTTGTTGAAAGATGGCTGGAGATACAGAGATGGAAGTAAATATGTCAAAGTCAAGACAAAAGATGCAATAGGAGCGCCTCGTTGTGAAAAATTCAATTCGCCTGGCCCGAAGATTATCGGTGTTGATCTAAAGGAAGGAAGTGGAGCAGAAATATCGCCTGATAATCTTAGACTGGACAAGGGAGTTATTGTTGATATCCCAAATGTCCCGTCCGAGCTCGTCTATGGACTTTGGAGCGTGACAGTCGGTCTAGGAGCTTTTAGAACCTCATTATCTAATCCTTTGTTTCCCGTCTATTTCCGTGATGCGTACGTTCACCTACCAGATTTCAATCGAAAAGAGGCACTAGAGATTCTTGCGTATACAGGCTTAGAAGTTCTCCTGAAAAACTATGCGGAAGACAGAATTGGCTTTTTCGGAACTAATCGGGTTTTCAGATTCGGAAACGAACGATTGACAAAGGGTATTGAATATCTATTTAATTTATGCAAAGAAGCCCCTACGTATGATGGTTACACTGTAGGTGATGCTTTTGAACTAATCAAACACTCAAAGGTCGATGTAACGAAGCTCAGAAGAAGTCTCAAAGATGAAGTCTCGAAACGTTTGACCTCCTTAGGTTATTGGGATTATATTCCAATTCCAACTTTCTCTGAAGATGATGAGACAAAACAAGAAGGGGAGCTATAGGGCATTCGCAATATAGTTAGGGCGTTGCGATTTTCAAGAAGCTTCAGCTTCCAGTTTTTCGATTGGATCTAAGGATTTGGCGAGGCCTCGATTTGTTGTTCCTGTTCGGGTGTGCCCTCGTGAGCAGGGGGAGGAGGCACGACTGCAAGCTCGGCTTTTATTAGGCTTGAGGGAGTGAGATTCAGCCTTCGCACTTCGTCACGATGGAGGGGGAGAGAAAATACCAGGCTCGGATTTGGCGATTTTTTATTGCGCCTTTTCGTCACGGCGACCTTACGGACTCCGACCACTATTTTGTCCTCGTTTCGGCCAAAGACACAGGGCATTTCCAGTAAAAATTCAGGCCGACACAGGCCTATAACCATTATTGTGACGCCATGGGGACACAAAGTCGCTTTGCGAAGACTCGAAAATCCGAATTAAAGACCGATAAAGGACGCAAATCCCATCGGGCCCGATTTCATTTAGATTCAAATATAGAACCTGGCTGAGCAACAGCAACGAAGAAGAAGAATAAACAGATGCAGTAGAGTAGTAGGTAGAATTGTTAGGTTTAGCTTCTCCTATCTATCTAGCTTCTTTCTCTTCAGTTCCTCTAGAGCCGTTGTCTGTTTTTCCAATTTTTGCTTCGATCCGCTCTTTAACTAGTCGTTATATACTCCGCAATTTTTTCTCGAACTAGAAGCTACTCTATTGTATCCAAAAGGATACCAAAGGGAAGAAGACACGCAAATGACAGAGCTACGACGACAGAGAGGGATTCCTCTCGATTCTGGGGTACCACGATCCAAGAATCAACGTCATAGTGTTATTCATGGTTTCTGGGGGCTTCAGAGTTGGTGCATGGGATTATCTGAAGGTCAAGCATGTCGAACGCATTGAAGCAAAAGATTATGCAATTGCGGGTGGCAAAAATCCTATGTGATAACTCAGGGAACAATCTGGTGCTCATTTTTTTGGCACGCTCAGAAATACGTAAGCGAATTACTACGATAGGGAAAAAAGGGTCGAGTAACGAATATCTGAATCTGACCGCTAGTTCTTGCAGGCGCAGTTGAGTCAAGAAGGGCCCTCGCGTGCACATTTCCAGTTGATTGTTCGAGTAACGCTTAAGGAAGACTCGTTGAATTAGACGGCGATTGTTTCAGCAACAAAATTGAGTGTATTTGGCTCTGTCTTGTGACTTTTGCTAATTTGCTGATCATGCAGGCTCTTTCTCTTTTGCGAACTAGGCAGATATTGTATGTTGTCGTTAGGATTGTCAAATGCTAAACAATCCAACTGAACTGGTTGCTTGATACCTTAGAAACAACAAGAAATGAATGTTGGTGACGATGATAAAGCATTCATGAAAATAAAAGATTGCTTCTTTCCAGGTGATGTGGTCCATGACCTAGATGAAAATGTTTGGGTCAGAAGAGACATAAATCATGCAATACTTCGGATCACCTGTCTGTACTCAGCAATTTCTGGAAGGATTAACAAGATCAAGATTAACAAGCCTCTAGGAACCTTTCTCGAGCCAGGGAAAAGTGTTGCGACAGTTGAGAGCTCAAAGGTCTTTGGGGCTGTTCGGACTCCGATCAATGGGAAGTTAATTGAGATCAACAAATAGCTTGTTAGCACACTCATGTTGGCAAACAAGTTTCCATACTCAACTGGTTGATTTGCCAATATCAAATTAACTGATTACGATAGTGAAAAGGATGGTAAAGCTTCGAAACAAGCAAGTATCAGTAGCAACAAGAGCCTCCATACATCGAAAGGTTTAGAGAGCGAGCTCTGGGATCTAGTAAAGAAGTTCCGCATCAGATGCTTTTCCGTCTACCCTGATTACGAAATAACTGATGTGGGCGGGGACTGCTCTGAAACCCTAAGTGAGCTTGAAGATTTGATCAAGGGCATTCGAGAAGACGAGATCGTCCATCTTGTAACTGATAACCCAGTTGCTGATAAGCAAATTCCAAAATGAGTCTCGATAAGTGGGTTACATGATTTTAGAGACTAAAAAGGAGGAAGAAGCCAATTTACTCCATTTTCTCAGAGGCAGAAGAACGTTAATCGATTGATAGGAAAAGATCTCTTCTTCGAATGACTAGTGATGCAAGCGGACTTTGATCGATTTGATGTAAAAATCTTATCGCAATTTTGTTGCACATGATCTCCTTTATCTTCCTTAGTATCTTGATCTATCCTTTTGTGACATTGACTCTAGGTAAAAGACGCCCTTTGCTACCTGAGGTATGACCGCATTTTTCCAGGCAGGATTGTACGCAAGAGTGTAGTGTCGCATGCCCTCATCGTACTCGATCACAGTGCCTACTTGTTGCAATCATTGAGGAACAAAAAGAGATCGATGCGCAGAGACATAAACGACATACGCCTCTCTCCCTTGTTACATCGTGTTAGTGTGAAACTCTTACCTCGCAAATCACGGCGTGGAGGAGCAACTTTTAGGCAACGTGGAAGCGGTGCTTTCGATGCGATCCTAAAGGATAACCTATTCGTGCCCTGTGAATTCTAAGGTAAGGGGCTCTGTCATTCATCTAAGAATATCTGCGGCAATCAGTATTTTATATGACACATGTTATAGCGATTCGCTACATGGGTTGTGGCATGTTCACATTTACTTACGATGAAGTGAAGAGGAAGATACAGTCTGAAACTGCGGTTAGGCCGCAATTCACGGCAGATGTCTTTTCGAACCTCGAAGGCACCTTTCACAAGAGTATAGCGAGGATCAAGACAACTCCCTTTTTAGCCCCCGAAGGGGAAAAATTTTTGAGATTTAATAGTGAGAAGCGGTCGCCTTCGTGAGGTTAGTTAATTATGGAAGTTACGTCATCTCAAAAAATGTTCTGTCGTTGATTTAGGAAAGCCATCTTGTTCTTTTCTCGACCTCAGTATCTGGATGGAGTTGATCACTAGTTAGTGCTGCAAAGCATGGAAGAAGCAAGAAGAGGTAGGAAACGACAAAGTATGAATTTTTATTTTCTGGGAGACATTAGGTTTCGAGCAAGGGATAACCCCATGCTGAAATGTAGTTGTGCACTTCCTCAGGAAGTTTCCAAGATGTAAACTATGAGCTTCAGAAGCCTTCTTTTGACAACCATCTAGTATGAAATGATGTGTTGCCTCGGTAACGTAATGATTAACACCACGAATCAAAGGCTAAGAATGGTGATCAGCCTACAGAAAAATGCTGAAAGATGGCAAGTTAATGTTTTTGAGGACCAACTCTTACATCGAACGAGGCGACTTCAAGCAATACTTTTGCTTGAAAAAGCTTCTACAAAATAAATAAGATCAATTGAAAAAACCAACACAATCATTACTCATTTCGGAGAGACAACTACAATTGTGCTTAGAGCCACAAGAAAGTGTTGGATCCAGAGGTTGGACTCTAGAAAAGAAGGATAGAGTCGAGAAGAAACAAGGAGAAGATGAAGATGATAATTACGAGACCGATAAGGAAAGCATGAAGAAATGGTGTATCGCGGCAGAGTTCACATAACTTCTTAATGCTTCCTTAATCGCTGTCTAACACCTTTGTCTTGTTAAAGGAAATTTTACGGCTTCTTTTGTTTTGTACGAGGTTTCGGAACTTTAAAAGAGAAGAGAAAGAAAAGCTAGCGTTGCGTCATTTTATCTTTGATTGATCTAGCACGCGCAAGCTCTGGAATTCTTCAATCTTGCAATCTTCTTCTTTTCCTTCTTCTCGCTCTTCCTTCCTCCCGCTTTCTCCAAATTCTTCCACAATTCTGCCTACAATGATTACGCTTGGAGGGTTCAATCTCACTTGGTGCAAGATAGCTTCTTTCAAAGTGAAGTACACGATCTTTTGATTTTCCATACTAGCAGATTCGACAGCGCAAGCTCGACTTTGCTGATCAAGCCCAGCCGAAATAAGCTCGTATGCTATTTGATCTAGGTTCTCTACGCCCATCAAAATCACGAGCGTATCACAAGTTTTCGCAATTTCCCGCCACTTTACCCTGTTTTCGAGCTTTTCACGATCTTCGTGTCCGGTGGCAAATGCCACAGAAGAGGAATAACTCCTATGAGTTAGAGGAATTCCAGCACAAGCAGCCGCTGCGAAAACTGAGCTTACGCCTGGCACAATTTCGTACTCTATCCCAGCACTCCTAAGGGCCTCAATTTCATCTCCTCCTCGAGAAAAGAAAAGTGGATCTCCTCCCTTCAACCGCGCTACCTTCCTTCCAAGCTTTGCGTGGGAGATTAGCATTTGGTTTATCTCAGTTTGTGTGATTGAGTCAGCGTGTGGTTTTTTGCCTACACAGAAAACTTTAGCTTGGGGATTCGCAAGTGCAATGATCGAATTACTTACGAGCCTATCGTGTAAGATTATTTCAGCTTGAGAGATTATCTCGAGAGCACGGATCGTTAGAAGCTTTGGGTCTCCAGGCCCCGCACCAACAAGGAAGACTTTTCCGTTGCTCAGATTGGTCCCTTCCTCCTCACTTCCTTTGGTGCCCTCTCATTTTTCCTACTCGAGTTGGTCTTCGACTCTACAATTGCTAGCGCATTCTTCTTTGCTTCCTCGAGCTTGCCCTGACGAAGCAAACCACGAATTTTCTTATTTTGGATAAGTGAGTAGATTACTTCTCTTCGCTCGCTTCGATCTCGAGTCAAGCTCATTATTTTGTTCCTGAGCTTTCGTAGCATCTCCACTTCGAGCAGATCGGTGTTGTCTATCAATTTCTCGATCCTCCTCCTGAGAGTTGAGGCCATTGCAGGACTAGATCCGCCTGTAGAGATTCCTACTCTTATCCAATCTCCAAACTTTGCTATCGCAGGCATGTTGAAATCATTCAAAGCTGGATAATCAACGACGTAAGTTAGGGCCTTGATCCTACGAGAAAATGAGGCAATGCGGCGATCAAGTTCTCTATTTTGAGTGTCTAACACTACAAGGTATGGTCTCCTCTCTTTGATGACCTTCAAATATTGTTGAAGGCTTTGTCGACGAACCAATATGAGATTGATTTTGCCTTTCCTTTCAAGTTCTTCGAGTTCATCCGTGCGCCTTCTACAAATTACTGTAACACTGGCAGATGCATCAAGTAATTGATTTGCCCTCTTGAGAGCTTCAGAACCCTCGGCTGCAACCACTACCTCCCTTCCCTTGACAATCAGATCGACAAGCATTCTTTTCTTACAATCACCTCAGATCTCCTCTCCCCAGCTTTTCCCTCTATCCTTCCTTCCTTCCTTCGAGGCAGGGCAAAGAGTCGGAAGAGTCTGAGGAGGAGGAAGAGGAAGAAGGAAAAAATTTAACATCCAAAGAGACTTGGATTCACTAGCTTCTTCTCTGGGAGATCCTGGCTCCTTGAGGTCTTTTCCATCAGCTTTGCGGTTGAAGGATTTTTCTTCAACCACTCTATGATTGCCTTTGCACCTACCCTTTTGAAGAAGTAGCCCATTCCACCTTGCTGTGGGCTCTTCTCCTTATCATCCAGAGTATTCCTATTTTGCAAGTAAAACTCGAAAAGAGCATCGGTGACAGTTGCAACATCTTTCTTTGGAACCATTCGAAGATAGACTTCACCTGTTTCCGGATCTATCAAGAGACCACCTTGGTTCCTTGCGTCTTCAGTCCCTCCAATCTTCAAGGAGTACATGTTAAGGCCAGATCCAACCCATCCAATTGTTTTAGTAGCTGGCCTGAAACACTGCCTCTCACACCCAGTCACACCTATCGCCTCTGCTAGGTCTCCCCACTTTGATTCAAGCTCGTCGATTAACAAAGGTTCAAATTTCTCAGAATCGGTGTATGTGAGCCTGCATGTGTCCCTTCCAACACACGCACCAGAAAGCATCCTAAGCTTGGAATAGGGTTTGCAGTTTCTAAAGCCATATCCAAATCTTTCTATGTCGGTTTGGAACTTCTCCTTGTCTTCTGCTGCAATTTTTCCAAACAATACATCTTGGTTTGGAGTTGTGAGGATTTCAATCGAAGGATAATTTTCGGCTATGTACTTCATCATCTGTTTCAATTTTCCGTTGGGGCCGTCGATGATCCTGCCGTTCTCGATGAAGGCGCCGAAGCACCAGAACTCTCCATCTTTTTCATCTTCTTCTCCTCTTTGTTGCTGCTTAATCCAGCCGTGATGAAGAAGTCTTGCTCCATAGTCGAGGAATGGGTCCGGTTGTTCGAATATATCTCCTCCGCAGATCTCTCTTACCTTGTTTCGATACCAATCGACTCCCATCTTGTACACAACGTATTTGAGGCGAGCCCAGTGCCTGTTCTGCCTATCGCCCCACTCCTGATGCACTCTCACTATTGCATCCAATCCCTTCAAAAGATCCTTTTCGTAAAATATTCCAAAAGGCTCCCCAAGAGCTGCAAAAGTTGGATGTCCTGCCTTTTCTCCCTGACTGCCTCCTATGTATACTTGGAACTTGACTACCTTGCCACTTGCTTCGATTATTGGAGCCACACCTATGTCATTTGTCCTCATCTCAACACAGTTGTCAGCGAGGTACTTCCTTCCTCCTCGATCATTCTCTGAAAGCAAGTGGACTGAGGAAAAAGCTATCTTGAACTTTCTGTTCAGAAGGTTTGGACCGTAGTTGAATCTAGCGCAACTGCCTTGCAGCTCGTCCTCCCCATCATCACTGAATCCTGATCCAAATCCAAGAGTTTCCTCATTTGAAGGTCTCAAATATGAAGGATCTATCGCAAAAACCTCGATATAGTTGGATGTTGGAAGACGGAAGTACTTCCCTACTTTTTGAGCCCTAGCGTTCGCATCGAATATGGAAGAGTAGCGGGAGAGAGGGCATCCAACAGTGTTTCTCACATTATCTCCGCATCCGTTGATTGTGTAGAATCCAGAACGAGCTATCTCCTGCACTGCATTGACAACATCCTTCTTCTTAACCCAGTGGAGCTGTATGTTTTGGCGAGATGTAATCCTAAGAGAAGATTGCATCATGCCAGTATACGAATCTGAAACAGTGTATTTTGTTGCAACTTCATCGAGTATCAGCCACTGTTTTGGAGTTAGAGGGCCTCCCCCTGGAATTGTGATTCTAAGCATATACATCCAATCCTTCTCGCTCCCAGTTTTTGCTCTATTGAACTCCAAGTAAATCCCATATGATTTCGCGAGTGTCTCTGCAACCTCTGATAGATCTTCAAAAGATTGATCCCTTAACTGGTAGGAGAGATTAGCAGGGCTGTTGATGTCTCTTATGACAGATCTCAAGCCGTTTGCTGCAAGCTTTGCTTTTTCTGTTTGGGAAAAGTCTTCAAATTTTGTGTGAAGGTTTGGTTTTATTTCAGGCAATTTTCTCTTGAGAATCACTCTCCATCAATAGTTCTTTCTCAATTCATTGGATTGAACTTTGAATCCAACAAAAGAAGGAATGTTGAGAGAGAGATTGAAGAAAGCGTGCTCCCTCCTCTTCCTCCTCCCCAGTCGCTAGCTGGGTTTTTCAAAGAATTTTTCTTTGAGAACTGGGAAGAGAATATTCAAGTGAGGGCCTTCACTCCCTTTCCTCTTTTTTTATTTACTTCAATAACAGTTCAAAGCGCAAAGAGGAAGAAGAAGGTAACGACAATGATGATGAAAAAGATGAGGAAGAGAGACAAAGCTAGATAGGATCACTTCGAATCCTTTTCTTGGTAATGATCGTGCGTTTTCCTTGTTTCTTTTCAAAGCTTGTGACTTTTCGTTTAGTTGCTCTTGCTTGTATGGGAGCGTCATACTTTGATGGAAGTGGGAATATGACATACGTCATAAAAGGGTAGCTGTCTTAAACATTCCTAAAGGAATTTGTGAAGGCGAGATGATTAGAAAGAAGAAATGGTACAGTCCAGGTCCTGTGTAGCACATTGGCAAGGAAAGACATCTAAATGACGAGGGCCTAACAAAGAAGGGAAGAAAGGAGGCCCTGTACTTGGCTAGGCTAACGAAATAAAATAATAAAGCGAACAGCCTTTCCCAGAATGAGTTAGTTTGTACCAGAGGCAACACATCTCAATCATCACACGAAGAACGAGTTTTGTAAATCAAATCCGAGTCGCTTCTTTCAGCTTCATCGAGTATTTCACTAGAAGACTGCAGGCTTGACCGATATCGTTGATACTCGATGCTATCAGCTTGACAAACGAACTTCCAACTATTACGCCATCAGCGCCAGCTTTCAAAATATCTTTGACATGTCTTGGCGTTGAAATGCCAAATCCAACCGCCAAGTTTTTCGACTTTTGAGCTGCAAGTTTTGAAGTGGTTTGGACGAACCTAAGCATAGACGGATCTACTCTTTGGTTTGCTCTTCTGGCACCCGTGACCCCGAAGAGCGAGACGAGATAGAGAAATCCTTGTGTTTCGGAGATAAGCAAAGCAAGTCGTGAACTCGATGTTGATGGAGAAGCCATCATCACAGTAGCTATTCGATTTCTCTTTGAAGCTCGTAAGAAATCTTCGCTATCTTGATTGTTTTCAATTGCGAACGGAAGGTCTGGAACGATCACTCCACTCACGCCACTCTTTGATGCGTGAGAGAAAAACCTCTCGATACCAAATCTCAGGACAGGGTTGTAGTAAGTAAGGATTATCACCGGAACATAGCCATCTTGATCTCTACTTCCTGCTCGTCTCTGCTTCAGCTGCCTTGCAATCCAAAGCGTGGAATCGACATTTGATCCTGCATTTAGAGCTCTTCTGCTTGAAGCTTGGATCACAGGGCCGTCTGCCACTGGATCTGAAAAGGGTATGCCAAGCTCGAGGATATCGATTCCTCCTTCCTCTATCAAGGCTTCGGCAAGCTTCAAACTCCCCTTTATGGACGGATCCCCTGAAGTGATGAACCCTATCAGAGTCCCTTCGCCTTTATCACGGCAGCAAGAAAATCTTTGCTCGATGATGTCTGAACCGTCCAACATTTTTCCTCCTTCCCCGTCCTACTACGCTCTCTAAGGTGATCAAGGAGAAGAAGGAAAGCTAGAGGAAGAAAATGAACTCTTCAATATGATTTGCATGTCTTTGTCCCCTCTTCCTGAAATAATAATGACTACGCAGCTATTACTTGGGAGCTTTGAAGCAATCTTGCAGCCAACGTTAACTGCGTGAGCCGATTCAAGAGCTGGAATTATCCCCTCAGTCTTTGAGAGCTCAAGAAATGACTGTAAAGCCTGCTCATCGGTAGCAGAAACATACTGGACTCGCTCGCAGTCCTTCCAGAATGAGTGCTCAGGGCCAACCCCTGGATAGTCTAAACCAGCTGAGATACTAAATGTTGGAGCAATCTGGCCATTCTTATCTTGGAGGAGATAAGTTTTCATTCCATGCAGTACTCCTTGCGTTCCCGCAAGGAGGCTTGCTGCATGTTTTCCTGAACGTATTCCCTTACCTCCTGCTTCCACTCCAACGAGCTTCACTTTGAGATCGTTTAGGAATGGATAGAAAGAGCCAGCTGCGTTACTTCCACCACCAACGCAAGCTACTATAGCATCTGGAAGTACATCGTCAGACAAATCATCTTTTCCATTTATATGATCGCCACGGCGTTTTCCATCATAGGCAAAGTTGGGAAACTGCTTTCTGATTTCCTTCCCTATCACGCTCTGAAAATCTCTAACTATCATAGGAAATGGATGAGGCCCTACCACTGATCCTATGAGGTAATGAGTAGACTTCAAGTTCGTAACCCAGTCTCGCAAAGCTTCGTTGATCGCATCTTTCAGAGTCTTTGTTCCGGAGCTTACCCGATTCACCTTAGCTCCAAGGATTTGCATTCTCAGAACGTTTAGCTCTTGTCTTTGCATATCGTCGGAGCCCATATACACTTCGCAACGAAGCCCTAGAGCTGCGCAAGCCATGGCTGTGGCAACTCCATGCTGGCCTGCTCCTGTCTCAGCGATAACCCGTGTCTTTCCCATACGCTTTGCAAGAAGCGCTTGTCCCAGAGCGTTATTGATCTTATGTGCCCCTCCATGAAGGAGATCTTCTCTCTTCAAGTAAATTCGTGCGCCATGATATCTATTGGTTAGATTCTTTGCAAAGTAAAGAGGAGTTGGTCTACCCGCGTATTCATTCAAGAGAGAGGCCAGCTCTCTTTCGAAGCTCTTCTCGTCCTTCAGCTTGATATAATAAGAGTCTAACTCCTCAAGAGCATAGAGGAGCGTCTCAGGTACGTATCTTCCCCCATATTCGCCAAAGTAGCCACATTGAGGATAACTCGTGAGTCGAGTCATCAACCTACGATTTAGCTTGATTGTTAATCTCCCCCCTCGGCTCAATGTGCTAAACTTTCCTCAATAACTCGTTTTCTTAGCTATTTCGATGAAATTCCTCATCTTGTTTGGATCTTTTAAGCCTGGTTTGTTTTCTGCTTCAACTCCGCTTGAGACATCCACTGCGTACGGTTTCACAACTCTGATAGCTTTTGCCACATTTAGATTTGTCAAGCCACCCGCAAGAATGACTGGCTTCGGTGCAAGAGCTTCCCTGATTTTTCTGCTCAACTGCCAATCGTGGACGAACCCGGTGCCGCCAAGTAAGAGTGGATTGCCATCACTTGCTACACGCTTCTTCGAATCTAACAGTATGGCCTTTGAAGAACATGAGACAGCCTTGCACTTCTGAATAATTCTACTTTCTATCACTTCTTTTTGCGATCTCTGTTTCGGTGCTCCTCCTTCGATTCTGACTGTCTGGATTATTGATTGGAATCCTGTTTCTTTACGTAACTCTCTAATCAATCTTTGATTCCTATTCCAGGTTCCATCGCTCTCTTCTCCAGCATCGAGTTGAAGAAAAGCTGGCCTAACATACGAAACTAAATCGAAGAGATTGATATCATTGGATACACGACTAACCACGACACTACTAGCGTATGGGGGTACTGCGTCTACGAGACGCTTAAGCGCCTTAAGGGATGCTATGTTTCTCTTCGCTTCGCTGTATCCATAGACCAACCCTATTGCGTCTGCACCATACCTAACTGCGCGATGAATGTCTTGTTCTCTAGTTATTCCACAGATCTTCACCCTTACGATCGCCAAGATTATTCCGTCCTTCTCACTCTTTGCTTCCTTTCACGTCCTAAATGCTTGCAAAGCTTTTGCGAAACTTCGAACCTTTTCTTCAATGCTATTATCATTACATGAGCGCATTATTGAAGTTCCTATTAGGAATGCGTCTGGAATGCAAAGATTGGCACTTTCAAGTAGGTTGAGTGTTCTCAGAATGTCAGAGGGATTTTTGTATCCACTTTCACTCATTACCAAAAACTCACCACCTTTACGAAGCCTATTATCAGAAAATGTAGAGAGTATGTCGACTGTCTTCTTGAGATCAACTTTGAATGTTTCAAGATCTCTGTTATTGATTCCAATTACGTCCAAATTATCGAAGCTTAGCAGTCGCTCAAAGCCATGCTTTGAGCAAGTTTCCACGATCACCTCGAGCCCATTATCATGAGCGAGCTCGAGTGCATAATTTAGCGATAACTCTAGAGTGAGATTTTTTTCAAACAGTTCGTAGATCAGAAGAATTGCATCGGCCCCTAGTCTCTTGGCTGCTCTTATCTGTTTGGGGCTGACAACGATGTCTTTCATTATGATTGGAAGGCTAGTAGTTCTCCGCGCCACGATCAAATTTGAAATCGAGCCATTGAAGTTCTTATTCTCAGTCAAAACTGAAATTGCGTCTGCACCTCCAAGTTGCATATATAGGGCGATCTTCGCCACATCTACAATACGAGAATCTACGATCTCGCCCGAAGAAGGAGAAGCAAATTTTATCTCAGATACAAATGCTGGACGAGATCTCCTTATTACGCTACATAGGGAATTTCTCCTTTCTCTTTCTTCTCCTTCTTTGTCTTCCTCTTGTTGTTCTTCTCCAAAATCGTGAAGACAAAAATCATAATAGCCAGACTCGACTCTTGAAAAAGCATCATAAGCAAGACTCTCCAAATTGGAAAAATTCAACCTACGAATCACTTCGCATTGAGCTTAGATCGCAGAAATCATAATAGCGATTTGGAGCGAAGAATAGTCGTACTGGATTCTACAAAGCTTGGATTGCCTTTAGAGCATTTGATTAGATCAAGAAGCTTCCGGAAAGCCCGCCCACTTTCAATTGATCTCCTTGCCTCGTCAACTCCGTCGATAAAGTCGTTTACCTTGCCAGAAACAACGAGAGCAGCAGAAGAGTTTGCAAGAACCATATCCAAGAGCGCCTCTTCGTCTCTGAAGTCGTTCCTTCTTATTTTTCTATCAGCTCCTCCTGCTGTCGGTGATATAGGATCAGCTGGCGGAATCAATATCTTGAGGGCTTCTAAAGCATAATCTTCGATTTTCTTCTCTTTTGAAAGTGTAATTTCATCACGCCTTCTTTGCTTTAGACCAAAAGACAAAGGTGAGATAGTAATGTTTTCTTCTACACTTCCGTCTTCATGCAACCAGGCAGCTTCCGTAGGTCCTATGATAGAAATCTCGTCCAACCCACCGATCCCATGGACGACCATTGCGCTCTTAAGACCTAGTTTCTTCAAAACATAAGGAATAATCTTGACTAATTTTCGATCGTAAACTCCAACAAGCTGGGCTTCAGTATTTGCTGGATTTACAAGAGGGCCAAGTATGTTAAAGACAGTTCTGATCCTAATTTCCTTCCTGACATTTTGGACATATTTCATTGCAGGATGAAAATTGGCCGCGAACATGAAACCGATTCCACATGTTTCAATGGACCTCTTGACATCTTCGGGACTTGCAAGAATATTAACTCCGAGTTTCTCAAGTAGATCTGCGCTTCCGCATTTGCCCGTGAAAGATCTATTGCCATGCTTTGCAACTGGAACTCCACAACCTGCCACGACGAATGCACTTAATGTGCTTATGTTGAGTGTCTTTAACTCATCTCCTCCTGTACCACAAGTGTCTGTGAGCCTTCCTACGAAGTTTGTTCTAGAGATTTCCGGTTTGATCTTAATGGCCTTTTCTCTTAGCTTATTTGCAAATCCTGTGATTTCTTCTACTGTCTCTCCTTTCATTCGCAAGGCAACAAGCAAAGCAGCGATCTCGTTTTCAGTGGCGCGGCCAGAAATCAGTTCATCCATAACTAGTAAGGCCTCTTCTTCCGAGAGATCATTTCCTGAAACAACCTTTGAAATCGCATCTTTTACATAGTGGATTTGTTCCAATTTTAGGGCTGGTACCCCATGTGCGAGCTCTTAAAAATCACCATGACCGTTGAAGTCACGTTGTTCCAAGCAGGGATAGAAAATTCGAGATCATTTTCATGCCACCTTCTGTAATGATCGATTCAGGGTGAAACTGGATCCCAAATATCGGATAGTCTCTATGCTTGATTCCCATCACTTGGTAATCATCAAGTGAAATTGCAGTGATTTTGAGTTCACTGGGGATTGTTTCTTTGTTTATGACAAGTGAATGATAGCGCGCAGCTTTCAATGGATTTGGAAGATCTTCGAATATGTCCTTCCCATTATGCTCAATTGGAGAGGACTTACCATGTACTGGAACATTAGAACGAGAGATTTTCGCTCCATAAACGTGACCTATTCCCTGGTGGCCAAGGCACACGCCAAGAGTAGGAATGTTGGGGCTGAGCTTCTTCAAAACAGCGGAACAGATACCAAAATCCTTTGAATTGCACGGATTTCCGGGGCCGGGTGAAATTATGATGCCATCAGGCTTGATTTTTGACTTAATATCTTCAATCGAGATTGAATCGTTCCTGTATACCTTTGGGATTGCTCCTTGCATTCCTATGTACTGAAATATGTTGTAAACAAAGGAGTCGTAGTTGTCAATTATAAGAATCCTTGTTCTTCTCCTTCCTCTACTTCCTCCTTCTTCACACTCGTTAATGTTGTTAGCATTCATACTTCGCGCTTGTTTCAATTGTCAGATCGATCCTCTCGCGAAGAAGCAAGCTCTAATGCTTTCATCAAAGCCGCCACTTTATGTTCAGTTTCAAACCACTCAGCCGCTGGTTCTGAGTCAGCAACTATCCCAACACCAGCTTGAATGTATGCTTCGTTATCCCTTGCAATGAGTGTCCTAATTGTTATAGCGAAATCCGCGTTTCCATTGAATGAAAAGTACCCAACTGTCCCGGCGTAAGGACCTCGAGGCTCTGCTTCAAGTTCACTGATAATTTCCATTGCTCTTATCTTTGGAGCTCCTGAAACGGTCCCTGCGGGAAATAGGAATCTTACAGCGTCAAATGAAGTCATGCCATCTCGCAATCTTCCCCTTACGTGAGATACAATGTGTTGGACATGTGAGTATGTATGTACCTTCATGAATTCATTCACAGAAACAGAACCAAATTCAGCGAGGCGACCTACATCGTTGCGTGCAAGGTCTACGAGCATCACATGCTCCGCTCTTTCCTTCTCGTCTGAGATCAGCTCCTTCGCAAGCCTAGAGTTCTCAAACTCGTTTCTAGACGAAGGTCTAGTTCCAGCTATAGGAAAAGTCTCAATGAAGCGGCCGTCCACGCGTACAAGCATCTCAGGACTTGAACCTACAATTTTTGTATCATCAAAGTCAACCAAGTACATGTATGGAGACGGATTGATACTCTTTAGCTTCGAGTAGAACCTCAGAATGTCACCTGTTATCTTGAACTTGTATTTTTTCGAGAGAACAACTTGAAACACATCGCCCTTTCTTATGTAACTCTTTGCTTTGGTTATAGATTCTTCAAATTCTTCCTTGGAAATGTTCACTTCTGGTTTGGAGAATCTGAAGATTCTGTCTTGGTTGTACTTTTTGTTTTGACTATCGTCTTCGATACAAAGAGCGGCGTTGCTACTATTACAAATCTCTTCGACTTCCTTTGATTGATCCTTCAAGCGATCTGAGAAGAAATAAAATGATTTTCTCTGTCTATGGTCAATTATTATTCCCTGCTCGTAAATCCCAAACTGAATATCAGGAAAGGTTGGGGAAGATGAAGGGGAAAAACAAGGAGATAAAGAGTGCTTGGCGTATTCGTATGAAACATAGCCCACTGCACCACCAATGAACCTGAAACTTGCCTGGGCCGAAACTTGTTTGACCGGGAGTAATTCTAATAGCTTCTCTAATGAAATGAGAGGATCGTTTAGGCTCAAGCTAACGACTCCAGTCGAGTGAAGTCTATCTTCTAGCTCGACTTCCCCTTTTTGTGGAAGCGATGAAAGTATGTATGACGGATCAAAGACCAAAATAGAAAGCTCTGATAGTTTGTCAGAACCTGAAGCCGATTCTAATAGGCACGGGTAGTCGAAGAATTTGCGAATATTCGCGAACGCGGAAGTGATATCGTTCTTGAGGTAGATTCGTTTTAGAGTAAGAGTCGCGCATCCAGCGGAAACCAGATTCCGCATTTTAGATGAGCCAAACTAAATCACTTGTCCGCCTCAATGCAACTCCATCTTTGTGTCAGCTCTCTCGCATGTTATAAAAAATTTTCCGTCATCGATACGCCATCATATGCGATAGACTTTGCCTTCGATATTTGTTCAAGATTGAATATTCTTCATAAGTAGCGGGCCTCTCACGGAAAGCCGGATAAAACCAATGATATTTGGTCAGGTACATGAAGAACAATATCGAAGCTTGCTTCATATCTTCTAATCTGAAGAAAAAATGCACGCTCAGCTTGGAAATGTAATTGACGCCCTACATTTCCCGCGTAGGAAGGACACCCGTGTGCTGCAATTGGCCGATTTCATCGCATATGCAGTTTTCAGATGTTAAGAGAGAAATACCAATAGGTATCTAAAAATTATTCTTAAAAAATTGACAGAAGACCCAAAGAAGGACACCCCTATTGGGTTCAAATTCTTAACAAAGAATAAGTGCAGATGCATTTTGCGTGCAATCAAGTTTTGGGCAACCTCTTCGCCAAAGAACGGCACATAACCCCCTTGACACCCCAAGAGCAAAAATCGCATCCTTTGACGTTTCCTTTCACCAAGCTTAAAGAAATCACAAGAATATGTTTGGTGTTCCGCCAAACATTGTATGAATCGAATCGCAACATAACATCGTGTATCTTAAATTAGTCAAATCTAATCCGAAACTATTCTTTTTGGGAGTTTATTTCTCCTAAGAATCATGAAGGAGGAATAAATAAAGAGAGAGCTCAGGAGGCAAAAGAGCCCTAACACACAGTCAAAAAGATGCTGTAACCTAGACAATGACGATTCAGTTCATTCTGGCGGTATTTCCTTGAAGGTTAACCCAAGATCAATGCCCGATGACCTTCTGATCTCCTTCGCAACTGGATAGAAAATGAGAGCGAACAAGAGCCCGATCGCAACAACAGCAAGCGGGCCTCCCCCAAGGGATCCGTTGCTCGTGCCAGAGGCTGCTGGATTCAAAAATACCAGTGCTATCAACACTGCGAAACCGATCGCATGCACGAGTCCTGTAAGAGTGATGAGTGGAGCTGAGCCCACCCTGATTTTTACAAGGCCTGGCGAGGTCTCGTAAACTTCCTTTCTTCTGAAGGGAAGTAAAGCTGCCGTTACTCCGTTAGGAAGAAAGGCAATAGCCACAATTATTGTGGTAGCTACAAAAGTGCCGAAAGTGCTTGAAAAGAGAACATCCAGTCCAGCTACGAGTATCGTGAGTACCGCAACGACTATGATTGAAAATATTGGAGTGTGTGTCCTTTCTGATACGGAAGAAAAGCGCTCAGGAATCATTCTATCAAAGCTCCAAGCAAAGAGAATTCTACTCGCCGGCAGGATTGGAGCTGCAACGAGCCCAAGAGTAGCAACTGAAAAACCTAGCCCGATAAGAAATGCAAGATCTGGGTTCGGAACAGAAGCTAGAATGAGAGCATTCACACCGAAAACGCTTGGATTCGAGAGAGAGTTAAATCCGTACGCCGAAAGAAACTGATATCCAAAAGCTGTAACGAAGGCAAGAATACCTATTGAAGCGATAGCCCAAGAGAACACAGTGCCTCCAAGCATCCCCGCAAGCATGCTCCTTGCCGTATTTTTGATTTCCCCAGAGAAATATGCCGAAATAGGAGCGGCTAAAAAGAAAAATACAAAAATCATAGCACCTGCGGTTGTCAAAGCCGAAGCTTGAACGTTTGGGGACCAGTTTGAGGCGGTGGCCACATCCTCGACTTGAGCAAAGGAATAGCCAGTTGCGTTCTGTGAATTGAAATTTGCAACAAGAGTGTTGTGATTTGTCGTCAAAAGAAAAGCAAGAAACACAATCAACATAAGGAAGGCAAAAATTGAAACGAACTTTATCAGCCAAAACCAAGCACGTGTGCTTACGGCGGCGAGCCCGAAGATGAAAATCAATACTAGAACAGCAATCGCAAAGAGGTTTCCTCCAGAGCTGTAAAACAGGTTAACGACCACTGGGGCGTACTGAGGAAATGACGTGAGTATAGCAGGTCCGAGAAAAGCTTGCAAGGTAACCACTGCGAGGGTCCCAATCCCTATTACGAACGAAAAGAGAACCATGAATGAAGGTATCATTCCCCACACAGGATGAACCACTCTTGAGCCGAAGACGTAATCTCCTCCTGCCCTTGGAAGCGCTGATGAAAGCGCAACTGTGTTGTAAGCAAGAGCTAGCAGGAGAACTATAGAAATCCCCAAAATCAGCGGTATGCTAGCCCCTTCGTAGACAGAGGGAAGAGTGAGCACTCCGAGAGGAATAAGTACCATTGGTCCTGCCGCAAGCAGGGTGAAAGAGAATACGTCAAGTGCGGAAATCGATTTAACGAGTCCTGTAGAGCTTCTAGTGAAGACACCACTAGTCATCTTCCCCTTGCTCTCCCCTTGGTCGCTCAAGAAAAACGAGTTCGCAAACAGAGTTTCTTCTCTTAAATATTATGGGACGCATCAAATTACGGCAATTGGTGCGACTGGAGAGCCAGCACCTCCTTTGAGCTTGAGTGGCGCGCAAACAAAGAGAAACTCCGTAACACCAGCCGAGGCAAGCTGGTCGAGATTCAAGTTTTCGATTATATGCATGCCTCCCCTCTTTATCAAAATCTGGTGGCATGGAAAGAGCTCCTTGTTGTTCTCATCACTAGCTACCTCAAAGTTGCACGTATCTGAACCAGTAATGGAAAACTTGTTCTGCAACAGCCATTTTGCAACTTGTGGGCCAGGACCCGGAGTGCTCGACAGGTATCTCGAACTGTCCTTTCTCCACAGTTTAGAATATCCAGTGTAGAAGATTATTGCATCGCCGGCTCTGAATCCGATCGCTTTCTTTCTTGCAAGATTTCTCACATCCTTCAAAGTTATTTCATACGACTCCTCGAGGATATCGATTCCGAAGTAGGACGGGAAATCTAGAAGGACGCCGCGGGTGAAAACCGGAGGCATAGTATCTATTCCGAGTTCAGTTGTTCCAAAATCAGTCGAGAACAATTTGTAGCTTCGACCTCCGAACATTTCTAGACCTTCAGTTGCATGATTGAGAGAATCCACGTGTGTCCCAGTGTGATCGGAGAGCTCGTACCTACAAACAAGTGAGCCAAGTCTGTTCTTGAATTTTTTAAACATCCCAAGAGTGTTTTCTGGAGTTCTAAAATTTGTGTAAAAGAATGGGCCGTGAAACCAGACAGTAGGCATGTCGATTTCATAGGTATGTGCAAGGCTCAACACAATCCCCTTCTTCACAAGTGAAGCTGCCCTAACAACGGAGGATTCATTTACGTAATCCAAAGTGCCAATTTCATTGAAACGCGAGCGCTTACTCTTTTCTTTGTTCATTACTTCAGAGTCCATAACTGTCGGAGATTTAACCAGTTAGACACTTTTCTTAAAAAAAAGGAAGACAAAGGGGAGTAAGAGACCCCGTTTTGTGAGAAGCTTCTCTTGTGCGGAAAAATCCAAGAAAGAGATAAATTGGCCAGCCTTTTCACCTTCATCCCAATGAGTCCCGAAAGAATCACTAAACGAGCCGTCTTCCTAGATCAAGACGAAATCCCTACATCATGGTACAACATTCAAGCCGATCTACCAGAGCCTCTTCCTCCGCCGCTTGATCCTTCGACGCTGAAACCTCTTTCCTCCCCAGAGCCGCTGTTTAGATTGTTTGCAAAGGAGCTGGTCGCCCAGGAAGTCTCCACTGAGAGATGGATCAAGATACCTGAAGAGGTTCTCGAGGCCTACAGGTGGCTTCCAAGGCCTACCCCCCTTATGCGAGCACATAGACTCGAAGAATATCTTAGAACGCCAGCAAGGATCTACTACAAGTGGGAAGGAGTGAGCCCTGCGGGCAGTCACAAGCCAAACACAGCTCTTGCTCAAGCCTACTACAACAAGAAGGAAGGAACTGAGAGGCTGGTAACTGAAACAGGAGCAGGACAATGGGGATCTGCACTTGCAATGTCGGGAGCGTACTTTGGAATCCCGGTCAGAGTGTACATGGTTGCAGCAAGTTACAGGCAAAAACCGGGACGAAAGATAATGATGGAAACTTGGGGCGCGGAGGTTTTCTCTTCACCTAGCGAAAACACAAAGTTTGGGAGAAGCCTCAGAGACAAAGACCCTAACGATCCAGGCTCACTTGGCATTGCAATTTCAGAGGCCCTTGAAGATACACTGACAGATGAAAAGGCAAGATACTGCCTTGGCTCGGTGCTCAATCACGTACTTATGCATCAAACAGTCGTGGGACTAGAATCAAAGAAACAGCTCGAGCTTCTGGATGTCAAGCCTGATGTTATGGCAGGCAACATAGGTGGAGGATCAAACTTTAGCGGTTTCTGCCTTCCTTTCGTTGCTGATAAGATAAACAAGAAGGTAGAGATTGATTTTGTGGCTTGCGAATCAAAAGCTGTCCCCCATACAACGAGAGGCAAGTACACTTACGATTTCGGAGACACTGCTGGAATGACTCCACTTCTCAAAATGCTCACTCTTGGAAGAAACTACAAGAATCCACCAATACACGCTGGGGGGCTGAGATATCACGGCATGGCCCCGATTGTTTCCTATCTAATTAACAAGGGGTACATGAGGTCTGTCGCCTACAGTCAGACTGAGGTATTCGAAGCAGGGACGATCTTCGCAAGGACGGAAGGGATAATTCCTGCTCCAGAGTCGTGTCACGAGATCAAATTCGTGATAGATGAAGCAATCAGGTGCAAGCAGACAGGCGAGAAGAAGAATATTGTCTTCAACAATTCTGGTCACGCGTTGCTTGACCTTGCAGCTTACGATGCGTTCCTTTCGAAGAGACTCGAGGACTGGGAACCAACAAATATAGAGTATCCGGCGTTCGTCAGCTAGCCAGATCTAGCCAAGACAGGCGAGCACAGGTCAAAACTAAATCCACTCCGAGTCATTCAGCGGATCACCCCAAGTTTCATTCCCACCTTTTGGAAAACGGCTAGCGCATCGTCGAGATCTTCTTTCGAATGCGCAGCAGTGACTATTGTCCTGATCCTTGCCTTGCCCTTCGCAACCATTGGATAAACTATCGGCAGGACAAAGACTCCCATCCCGAGACACTCCTCTGCAAACCTTTGAGCAAGAGAGCTTTCGCCAACCATAATCGGTGTTATGGGCGTTTCACTGTTCCCAGTGTCGAAGCCGAGCTGTTTGAGTTTTGACTTGAAGTACTTTGTATTCTCCCACAACCTTTCGACGAGCTTTCTGTCTTCCCTAACGAGGCGTATTGCAGCAATACAAGCCGCGACAGTCGCAGGAGGGTGAGATCCTGACAGAAGATAGGGCCTAACCTTGTTCAGAAAGAAGCGTTTCATGATGTGATCTCCAACAATATAGCCACCAACTACTCCAAAGGCCTTTGAGAAAGTGCCCATCTCAAATTCCACCTTTCCCTCGAGTCCAAAGTGGTTCACTATTCCACGCCCATTCTCTCCTAAAACTCCATCGCCGTGAGCGTCGTCAACGTAGACCATCGCTCCGTGGTCACCAGCAACCTTTACAATCTTGTCGAGAGGAGCGATGTCTCCATCCATCGAGAATACACCGTCAGTTATGACAAGCACTCTTCTGTACTTCCCGGAAGTTTCAAGTACCCTCTTCAGATCGTCAACGTCTCTGTGTTTGTAGATGGTTCTCTCCGCTCTCGTAAGCCTGCATCCATCGATTATGCTCCCGTGATTTAACTCGTCTGAGACTATAAGATCCCCCTCGTCAACAAGCTGCTGAATGCACCCAGCATTTGCAGCAAACCCACTTTGGAAAACAATCGAATCTTCCACGCCTTTGAAACTCGCAAGCTCGCGCTCTAGCTCTTCGTGAATCGTCATCGTTCCTGCAATGACTCTGACAGAGCCAGATCCTGCACCAAATTGCCTAACTGCGTCAAGAGCTGCTTCTTTGAGTTTTGGATGATTCGCGAGTCCAAGATAGTTGTTGGAGCAAAGAACTATTACCCCCTCTCTCCCGTCAACGATTGTCCTTGGCTCTGATGGCCCTCCTAAAACGTGAACCTTCCACTCAAGACTAGCTTCTTTAAGCCTTTCAAGCTCTGCGGACATAAACTCCTTGGCCCGCTCTCGATTCGGAGTTCCCTCGGAAAACGGAGAATAAGAACTAGAAGCTGATGAAGATTTTGAAGACGATTCCATCTCAGAAGCTCTCTCAAGGCTCGGGAAGTAGAAAAAGTGTTCCATTCATTGCGAGCAAGGGACTGTCATAGTTTTAAATGCTAAATGAAATCGCCTTTATGCCACAGAGTCAAAGAGTGCTTTCTCTTTTTCGACTTTCGAATTTCCTTTGGAGAATTGGTTAAATTTTGATCGCTTTGGTTAAACAAGAAAGATCAAGGGGTGCAACCATCAAAGATGTTCCTGAGCCGCAGCTCGTACCAGGGCACGTTCTCGCTAGAGTGAAGGTCGCGAGCATCTGCGGAACGGACGCGCACATTTACGAGTGGAACAATTGGGCTTCAAGTCGAGTCGAGCCTCCGCGCGTGATGGGTCACGAGTTTGCCGCTGTTGTCGAGGAGATCGGTGAAGGAGTTGAAAGCGTAAGGAAGGGAGATCTGATCTCTGGCGAGACTCACATCTACTGCGGTCACTGCCATCAATGCAGGATAGGGAATTTTCATCTCTGTGAGAATATGAGATTGAGAGGGGTGGATACTGATGGAAGCTTTGCAGAGCTTGTTCTCATTTCGGAGAAGACGATCTGGAAGAATCATCCGAGCTTGAGCGCTGATGTGGCATCAGTTCAGGAGCCTCTCGGAAATGCTGTCCACAGTGTCTTTTCTGGCGAGATTAGTGGAAGATCGGTGGTAGTTTTCGGATGCGGCCCTATAGGGCTCTGCTCAATAGCCCTATGCAAGGCTGCAGGATCCGACAGGGTAATCGCAGTAGATCTTTCCGATTACAGGCTCGAACTTGCTCAGAAGATGGGAGCAGACGTTTTGATTAATGCTTCGAGAGAGGATCCAAAGTCGAGAATAAGCGTTGAGCTTCCTCAGGGGGCGGATGTGGTTCTCGAAATGTCAGGATCCGAAAGAGCGATAAGAGATGCTCTTAAAGTGGCAAGGCCTGCGGCGCGAATCAGTCTTCTTGGACTTCCAGAGCGCGAAGTCACAATCAATCTTTCAGATGACGTGATTTTCAAGGGACTCACCATTCAGGGAATCTTCGGAAGAAAGATATTCGCCACGTGGGAACTAGCTTCGACTCTTCTCTTGAGGGGTGCGGTCGATCTTAGGAGGATAATCACCCACAAGCTCAAGTTTCAGGATTACTCATACGCCTTCGACCTGATCAGAGAGGGAAAATGTGGAAAGATTGTGATGGAGATTTGACCAATGTACGGGAGCTAAACCTTCGCAGCAAAAAAAAGAGGATTCATGAGGGCAATATATGATGAGCCCTCGTTTCGCTCTGTAAGAGTCCACGAATTCTCAGAGAGCTCTCTAAGGCCAGATGCCCAGTGTCTTAATGGCATCGGCCACACGTTGTACGGCGACAGCCAGCGCTCCGGATCTCATGCTGACGTTGTATCTCTTTGAAGTTTCGAGTACACTCTTGAAGGCTGATACGATCTTCTGCTCGAGTTTTTGGTTAACTTCATCCTCTGTCCAATGCTGCCTGTTGAGATTCTGCACCCACTCCAAATAACTGACGGCCACACCTCCCGCGTTAGCGAGTATGTCGGGAACGAGTAGGACCTTATTCCTTTCAAGAACCTTGTCAGCTTCTGGCGTCGTAGGACCATTTGCCGCCTCCGAGATTATCCTTGCCCTTATTTTGGACGCGTTCTTCGCGGTTATGGCGTTCTCAAGTGCAGCTGGGATAAGGATATCAACATCGAGCTCCAAGAGCTCCTCATTGCTTATCTCTTCAGTTCCATTAAATCCAACGACAGAGCCAGTCTTCTCCTTGTGTTCGAGAACCCTTCTCGGATCTAGTCCGTTACCTCTTGACAATATCCCGCCCTTCGAGTCGCTGACCGCAAGAACCTTCACACCAAGCTCGCTCAAGAAGATCGCCGACCACGAACCCGCGTTTCCGAAGCCCTGAATTGCCGCAGTTGCACCCTTAAGAGGGATGTTCGCCACCTTGGCAGCTTCCCTCACGCAGAAAACACATCCTCTTGCGGTAGAGTTGCTCCTACCCTCGGATCCCCCGAGAGAGATAGGTTTTCCTGTTACACACTCTGGCACCTGATACCCCTTGATCTGGCTATAGGTGTCCAAAATCCAAGCCATTGTTTGGGGATCGGTGTAAACATCTGGAGCAGGCACATCTCTGTACGGCCCTATGAAATCAGCAATCATAGCGGTAAATCGTCTCGTGACTTTTTCCTTCTCCGAGATGGACATGTTCTTTGGATCGCAGATTACTCCTCCTTTAGCCCCGCCGTAGGGAAGATCCACGACCGAGCACTTCCAGGTCATCCAAGCAGCTAAAGCCTTAACTTCATCCAAAGTAACTTTGGGGTGATATCTTATTCCTCCTTTGAACGGGCCTCGAGCGTCGTTGTATTGAACTCGATATCCCTGAAAATTCTTCACTCTACCGTCGTCCATTTTCACAGGGATAGAAACGGAGAGAATCCTCTTGGGCTGTCTCAGCATTTCATGGACATCTGGATCAAGCGAGATCAACTCCGCCGTATCGCTTAGCTGCTTCAAGGCGTTCTCATAGGGGTTCAACTCTCTACTCTGCTCACTGGACAAAGGGAATACAACTCACTCCATAGCAAGTAATTCTACAGGCAAGAGGTTTATCTCAAATTGTGACTATTTAAGGAATTTTTACAACTTTTTACCAAGGATCCCAAGAGATTTATCGGTCATCATCATCGACTCTTCTCGTCCGCAAGTGCTAGTAATTGCTCTAACCGCGTCAATATTCTCTGGTATGACTATTGCTTCCTGATGAACAGCCATGAAAAGGTAGATTTCGCCGTCGATGACCCTCACCGAATCTCTCCAAACGACTGCTTCATAGAGATCGTTCCTTGGGCGTCTCATGTCACGAGCCATGTCGATAATGTTTGCAGTTGACTTGAAACCGTCCTTCTTGCCGTCGACGAGCAAAATTCGCGGAGTCAATTCAAGCTTTTGGATTACGTCAGCAGCAGAAGCTTGCTTTCTGGATGAGATCATGAGAGAATGAAGATGCATGTGAGTCGTTGGAATCTTGAGCGCCATCGAGATCACCGGAAACCCAGGAAGAACAGTATTGACATCCGGGCCGTGATGGGATGGAACACTTATCGGATCGAGAACGACTGCATCTATTGGCCCCTTTCCAACCTCGTCTGGATCGGCCGCCCTCCTTGCTATCACGACTCGAGCCTTTGAGATGTTGAAAGACTCATCGATCGAATGAAGCAGGCGGCAGAGCGCAGTTGTGTTGCATGAAACAACTCGGACAAACTTCTTCCCATTTGCCTTCTCGAAATTGCACTGAGCTACAAACGAAAGCTCCGCAATGGAATGCTCTTCTCCTCCTTGAAATATCGCTTTCTTCCCTTGCCTTTCATAAATCGACTTGTTCTCCGCACCTGCATCCTCAGGAGTGCAGTCTATAACAATGTCAGCTTGTTCCACAAGATCCATCACAGTGCCTTCCGTAGGGATTCCGGCATCTGAAAACGATTTGCGGGTTTTCTCATCGAGAGCATAAAGCCTGTATCCACGCTCGAGAGCCCCTCTTGCTTTGTAGTCGGGCTTAACCTTCGAGACTCCGACAAGGTGCATGTCGATTTGAGCCGCTACGGCGTCTGCGACCCGCCTACCTATCACATTGTATCCATTAACTGCGACTTTGATCATGTTACTTCTTTCACAACTCTCCTTTTCCTTAAGAATGGCTCAACAGATGCGCTATAGTTTTCGATTCTTTCGCTTTGTTCTCATACCTTACTCTCTTTCTCTCGATTCGAAGAGCTGATTTGAAAATAAGGGTCAAGAGGGGAAAGAATTTCGAAATTTCACTTGTTCTTAGAGTTTCGAATTTTGTTTTCTGATTGCTCAAGCGCTTCAATGAGAGGAAGACGTCTTCCCCCAAGAAAGAGAACCAAGGCTCCTCCAGCCGTGCTCACATGATCAATCCATTCCTTGATTCCAAATCTCTGAAGAGCTGCGCTTAGATGACCTCCGCTCACTATTGTGGTCCCAAAGGAGGAAGCCATCGCTCTCAAAAGTGATTCCGTTCCAAGACCAAACCTCTCGTCTTCAAAATACCCCGGGGGCCCACTCATGAAAATCGTACCGCTACTCCTGATGATCCTTGAGTAATGATCTATGGTCTTGGATCCGATGTCCATCACCTTCTCTCCGTTTCTCAGCTCCGAAACAGGGATTTCCTTTCTCTCGCCTGAGCGCATCACAGCGACATCAGTGGGGAGCTCAAAAGTATCGGGGAATTCGGTCATCAAGCGAGTCGCTTTTTCCACAGCTTTTTCCTCCTTATCGACTCCGATATCGTATTCGATTTTGCCGGCCGCCTTCAAGAATACATTAGCTATCAATCCACAGAGAAGAACCTTGTCGGCCCTCTTGTTTGCGATCAAGGTGTCTATCGCTTCCAAGCGATCTGAAACCTTTGCGCCACCAAGAACTGTAGTAAACGGAGCTTTCTCGACAGTCATTATCCTATTGAGAGCCTTTAGCTCCTTACTCACGATCCTTCCTGCACAAGTGGGAAGAAGATAAGAAAAGCCCACGATTGAAGGATGAGCCCTGTGAGCAGTGGGAAAGGCATCAAGAACGCATGCGTCGAAATGCTTGTACAACTTTTGCACAAGTATAGTCTTTGAAGCCTCTTCTGGAGAAAACTCCATGTTCTCCTCTGCCGTGAAACGAAGATTGTCCAGCAGAAGTACCTCGCCGCGCTTTAGTGAGTCGATTTCCTTGATTGCAGTGGGCCCGAAGATGTCTCCTGGAAACTTTACTTCTTTGCCAAGCATCTTTGAAAGAGCTTCTGCATGCTGATTGAGTGGAACGTAATCGCTTCTGCCCACTCGACCCTGGTGCGAACCGACCACAACTTTCGACTTTGAAAGATCTCTAATAGTCACGCTTGCTTCTTGGATTCTGTTGAGCTCGAGAAGCTTCCCATTATTGGGTTCAAGAGGTGTATTGAGGTCGACTCGAAGGAAGACCGTCTTATCTTCGAGAGGGAGGTCCTCTAGGGTTAGCATCCTGCCTGCAACAATGGCAAGTTTCCTTTTGCATTCGTATAACCATTGCTGGTATGAGAATTGCTAGTAATTTTCCTCAATGTAATCGAGCCAGCTCCTGTAAGTGAGCTCGGCCTCATTCATGTCCTTCTTTCGAGTTCCCTTCTCGTCTTCAATCTCAACAGATACAAACGTCACATCACCTCTCTTCAGCTTACCGCGCATCACAACACGCGGTTGTATTCCTGAGTATGATTTTTCGAGGGCCTCCGGAAATGACGGCACAAAGGATAGCTCAAACTCCTCTCCGTCTTCCGTAATCTCGTATCCTCCTTGCTCTGACACATACTTCTTCAGTTTGGAGAGGTTGACCTTGAGCGCAACCATATACGGCTAGTTATTGAGGTTCTCGCCTAGAACAGGTTTTCTCTTCCTGCGCGGTCCACACTTTAATCGCTGCATTACGCGAGAGAACTTTCTGATACATGAGAAAGGAGATTCCGAAGGCTTCTCGAATTGGATGTCGTGTTGAGTTTCTCGCGAACCTTCGGCGTTTCGAAGCAAAAAATAACTCGCCCTTGGTTAGAAGAATTGGAAGAAAGGATAAAGTCACCAGCTCTATAACTCGCTGCTTGCAGGAACATAGCAAGCACGATTACGCTTTGTCCTGCCGTCTTTACGGTGTCGGTAACGGATGTAGAAATACTGCTTCGTGGGATTCTTCCCGATCCTTGCAACCTTGTCTGGTTTCCAAGCTGGCCTATTACATCTTGGGCAAATGATTTGCCTTTCCTTATCGCCCGATTCCATGGGGGAGAGAAGTCCAATCGCGAGAATAAAATTAGAAAATCAAAAAATGCTAACACTTTACCCAATGGATCGTGGACAACACTTCACTTATCAAGCACGATCGTGCTTGTTTCTAGAAGGTGTTGTCCAAGAAAATCGAACTATCGGAAGAGTAAAGCCAGAGATCAAATTTGGACATCGATCGTCAAAATCGTGGACAACAACAAAAGCACCCCCCTAACATGCTCCAAAATAAAACGCTCGTCGTTGTCCAATCGTGGACAACACCATCTGCTCTATAACATGGCCCATAGCCGGCGATTTTGTTCGAAAAATATGAGCTTTGAATGACTATTTTTGATACATTTGGCCTAGGTGTCTTGATTGCGATCTACTTTCTGAACGTTCAGACCAAAAAGAAAGAAGGACTTGACCCCGAGTAGTCAATGACAACTGTTTCTTCGTATTCGGGTTAAGCTTTCCTTGGCTCGAACCAGTTCGCGCTCGATTTCTTTCTCCGGCCTAAACTGTCGAGTTAGATCGTAGCAAATCAAGTTCGCTATCGAATTCGACTTTCCCTACACGGATCTATTCGTTCAAAATCTTGTAAATCTGTTCAGCCAAAGACTGAGTCCCAGTTGAGCAGAGAATTTTTACACCGTAAGCTTTGCTCACCGCTTCTTCTTCCTTTGATGGAGGCGTGAGTGTCACGAGTAAAGTGTGTGAGGGATCGACATCGTATTTCTTCGCAAACAGCCCTATGATCTCTTCCTCTTTTGGTTCGAACGAGAGGCTGGCTACTATCACTCTCTTTTCCTTCCTCGCGACAACGTCGAAGGTGTGCATTGCGCCCGATCTTCCTTGAAGTTGAGCCTTCTGGGAAACATCGTACCCACCATCCTTGAGTGCATTGACTATAGAAATAAGAGGAAGAGTTCCCTTCGCGACATTCTTCTTTGTGGCCTCGGAAAGAGAATACTCGAAGACTGATTCGTATAACGCATCTTTGTAAGTGAACTCTTCCTGACAGTTCATACACCTGTGTTTTATTTTGGGCGACTCGAATCTAGAGCCACAGGAATTGCATTGAAAGCTGCTTCCTATCTTTCGGTAATCAGACTCTCTTACGACCCCTTTGCATTTGGGACAGATGAGTGCCCCGCCCTTTTCGAACTTGTCCTTGGAGTCAAGATAACCACATCTTATGTGTTCAATTATTGAGGCTCTTCCGATGTCAATCGACTCGCAACGAGGACAGTTGTATTTCGCAAGTATGGAGGCCCCTCTACAGGAAGGGCACATCACCACCTTGTCAATGAGCTTCGCATTGAGTATCCCAGACCTAGTCATCTTGTCAAGCAAGGACTTTATCTGAATATCCTTCTCCCCAGGGAGAAGCTCAGAGATAGACAGATAAGAGATCCCAGACTGTTCGATCTTGGGCGCGATCGAGTGGAGGCCACGATCTACCATTATCTGAACAAGCTTCTCAGCTTTCAGGTCTAGAAGTTCTTCCGATTCAGTTGAGATTTCTTCCACATTTTCAGACATCAGAGTTGTATTGCCTCCTCGAGTTGTTGATTAAAGTCGGACGAAATTGCTCTTCCTTCCCCTCGCTCGTTCGCTTTGGTCTATAAAATCCTTCAGAAAATCTCACTGACTAAACACGCCGATATGTGGAAACGCAAAAACGGCAATTGTGATGGCTACAAGAATTATTGAGTGCCTTAGGCCAGCAGAAGCAGAGCCATCAACTATCTTGCCAGCTACTATTCCTCCGAACACCGACTCGAGCAGTGCCGAAAGAAAGAAAACTGAGTCAAAGTATGAAGCCGAAGGAATTTGAGATAGATTGAAGCGAGATGCGACTCCATTGAATGAAACATTTGTACTTCCGCTCGCCACCTGAGAGCCCAAAGCCGCAGCGCTTTCGAAGGGAAGTATAAACCGCGAGATTATTACAATTGAGATGGCTAGAAATATTGCCACAGAAATATAGACCATGTGAACGTACGGCCTGAGTTCGGACTGCTTCTCCCCTTTGTACTCTTCAAGGCTGTTGAAGAGATTTACACTTGATTGAAGAACTTGCCTAGTCCTTCCTCCCGCGGCGTAGGCCTCTGAGATGATCATAACAACCTGTGATGCGAAAGGGTGTCGCAAACGCTTCCCCGCCTCGGCAATCGATGAGCTAAACTCGTATCCGAGAGAGAATTTTGTCATGGCGATCCCTACCTCAAAGCTAATGGGGCCGTAATCCCTCTTGGAGGCCTGCATCAGGGCATCAGGCAACGTCAAACCAGAATCGATTGCCTGAAGCAAGTCGTTGAGGAATACAGGAATGTTCCTTTCAACAGAGTCGAGATATTTCAGGTTGAAATACGAAGTAACTGCGAGAGGAAGAAGCGAAAGAAGAGCCCCGATTCCTATTATCTCATCAGCTAGGGCTGCATGAGGTCCCACTGGGACAATGAATCTAAAATTAGAGTTGTACTGCCCACTTACAATCGAAATGAGCAAGCTCGCCACGAAGATTCCGAGGCTTCCGGCGTAGATGAATGGCTTCCACTTTTCTTCGAAATAGAAAATGTTTTTCATACTTTGTTGACCATCGAATCTAGAATCAGAAGAAATATCACCGAGAGCACCGGAATTCCCATGAAAATAATAACGTTGATCATGAGGGTTGGATCGGGAAGAGACTGGCCGATGCCAGAGGAAGAAGAGGGGAGAAAGAGGAAGATGGTGAGCATGACTATGAATATTATTGGCCCGACGACAACCAAGGTAACATAGAGCTCTGCCGTGATTGCAAGACTTGAAACACTTTTCTTGAGCTTTTCCTTCTTCTGCGAGAGCAATCGAGAGGACTCGAAAGTAATCAGCTCATGAAGTGATCCAGTTGTCCTGAAGGCGACAGCGATGCTCTCGAGCATCTTTGAGAAGGTTTCAGACGGTGAGTGCTTCGCAACTTCCTTGAGGGCGGCTTCGGTGTCAAGACCAAATATCCTCACATTTCTCAAAAATCTCCTCGCAAGATCAGAGAGAACGGGGTTCGACTCAGCGTTGGCCATTCTCTCAAACAGTCTATCAATACTCATTCCCGAAGCAGCTAGCACGCCTAAAATTCCAAAGGAATAGGCTAGATGGCTTTCGAGCTTTTCCTTGAAGCTACGCCTCTTTTCTAGTGGTAGAAGAAGCCAGCAAAAGAGAGATACCCCAAAGGTAACAACCCCGAGAATTCCGCTACCAAGCAAAGCTTGAAAGAGTGCTATTTTGGCAATGGCAATTTCTACTAGAAATGACACTGAAATGACAGGTATCGAGACAAGGATGCTCAAGAATAAAGCAGTTGAAAGATACGATTCCATTATCACGGGGATGAATGAGGCTTCGTATGTCTCGCGAAAGCCGGGAAAGGAGGGGAGATGCTTCGAAAAGTGACTATATGCAAATCTCTCTAGCCAGTTCCTCGGCCTTCCATCAGAGTCGTGTTCCTTTTTCTCCTCTCCCTTATTCTCCTCCTGTTCATCATCATTGATGCTTTCCCGCCTTCCATCTTCTTGTGCCGTGGGTAGCGCCTTCGCGATGACGCCTTCGATATCGTCTTCGATATTCTTCCCATCTCGTCTTTCAACATCTTCCGTTTGGGAATCGGAGTCGCTTCCTCTAGGCTTTGTTTTCTCGATCATTTCTCCAGTCCTCTCCGAGCCGAGCCATTTCCAGGATTTCGGTGGGATTATAATAGTAAGTTCTGATTATGGCGGCGACGTCATCGTAAGCAGTTATCTGCTTTTGTAGCATCCAACTCAGAATCTGCTCTTTTCCTTCCATATCCGAATAGACTTCCTCTTCGGGAATATGCTTCGCATCTGCAAGTTGCTTGAAAACATTGCTAGTTCCTTTCAGCTCAAAACTGTCCTTGAGTTCACCCGACCAGTCGAAGACGGTATTGAGAACCGGTGTTCTGGACTGTTCGTTAAATGCCGTCAATTCGGAAACACTGACTGCTCGCCTCACAAATCTCTCTCCCACCTTGACTCTTGCCATGAGTATCAGTGTGCTCATGAGTGGAAGAAGCATACCAGGGATGTCCATTGGCTTTGTTATCATTCGTTTGAGAGCGGTCATCACACTGTCGGCGTGAATAGTCGATATTCCTCCGTGTCCAGTTGAAATTGCCTGCAAGAGAGTGTACGCTTCTTCACCTCTTATCTCTCCGACGATGATGTAGTCTGGTCTCTGCCTAAGCGCCGACTTTAGAAGGTCAAAAAGCCCGACTTGGTCTACTCCTTCCTGAGAAGACGATCTCGTAACCATCGGTATCCAATTCTCATGTGGGAGCTTTATTTCGCGAAGCTCTTCTATCGTTACAATTTTCAACTCTGGTCTGATGAACATTGAGAGAGCACCCAGCGTGGTAGTCTTTCCGGAAGCTGTGGCTCCGACTACAAGCAAAGATTTCAAGTTCTCTATGCAAATCCAGAAGTAAGCTGCCATTTTGGGGGACATTGTACCCCAAATCATAAGGTCAACGATTGTTGGCGGCTCGTCTCTGAACTTCCTTATTGTGAAGGTGGAACCTCGCTTCGAAACTTCATCCAAAGTAAGATGAGCCCTGTATCCTTCTGGTAAATTGCCCTCGAGTATTGGCTGTGCTACGTTAATCTGGCCGCCAGCCTTGTATGCAAGCCTGACTATGAAAGAACCCAGCTCTTCCTTGGTTGAAAATGATACATTACTGGGAATGCTTTCGTAATCCCTATGCCACACGTACACAGGAATGCCGACTCCGTCGCAGGAAATATCCTCGATCTTGACATCCCGCATCATTACGTCGATCTTCGAGTATCCGAGAAAGTCGCGCTTTAGGAAGTAAAGCACTTTGTCATATGCTTCGCGACTGATTTCAAGCTTGTAGTCTTTGATCAGTCGCCAAGCGTTCGAATCTAGATACTTCTCGATCTCGTGTTCCCTGTAAAGGACTGCAAGGGGTGTTCTGACCTCCTCCAAGAGCAGCTTTTTGAGTTTCTCAATCGCCTTGACTTCTGCCTGAGTCAGTGTTGGCTCCACAACTTCATAAGTGGTGATGTTGCTGCGTGAACGAATTGCAACGTTTCCAAAAGGAGGAACCACCTGATAGAAGTCTTTGAGGACAGGCTCTGAAAAAACGGTTCTTTCACTAATCCGATTTTCGATGCGCCTTGCAACCATCAATGGGCCCGCTCCGAAATTCTTCTCTGATTGATCTGATACTCGCGGCTTTACCCTGTAAGGGATCGGTTCTTGAGGTACGGATCGGAAGCTCTGGCAAGGTAAAGCCTACCCCACTCTCGGGAGAGTGCGTTGAAGTTTTTGAAGTCGCTTTGAGAAATATTAACGTGCTTGAGGTCTCATTCGCTTGATTCTCTTTTGAGGGCCCGCTCGCCTGCCTTGATTGCGTGCTCTATTCCCTTGAGAGAAGCACTCCCCCTGCCTTCAAGCATTTCATCTAGCTCTCTTTTTGCGGAAGATATCCTCTGGATAGTTTCCGAGGAGAGCCGGTTTATCACTTGAATGGTTTCTGAGAGGCTGAATTTTCTGCTGTATGCCTGCTCCAATATTTTTCTTGTACTTTGGAGAGAGTTGTATACTTCCAAGTCGACTCGTATAGTGGTATACGCCGCCTGCATGCTTTTTGGCATTCTTTTAACGCAACTAGGCTTATAGAAAGTCATTATATATATTTTGTATACAATGCACCCAAAAGTCAAGTTGTCTGATGGGATGGTCGTTACAATAATTGACCTTCCAGCCAGAAATGGCATGCTTGCAAGAGTAGTAAGCAGAGTAACTCGACGTTATCTAATCGAACTCTTCGAAACCGGGGAGAGGGTTCTTGTAGAACGCTCACAGATCAGGAAGAACGCTATGCACCACCTTAACAACATCGCCAAGGTGCAGGCCTAAACGATAGGGACGAGTTCGGGTTTCCTGCCCCCTCTTGCAGGCGTCCCTTCTTTTATACGCCGCTCAGTTGATGAGACTGAATCCTCTAGCACCAGAGCGTGCAAAACAGACATGGGTTTTATGGAAAACACAATCGGAGTTCCATGCAACATTTCCACTTTCAGATCTGTATCACTGAATGCTTTGAGCTCTTCGAGAAGTGATGATTCTGGTCTAGTTATCTGAATCCTGACGTTTCCGAGCGATTCGATCTTTGCTATTGACCTCGCTAAGAGCTTTGAAACTGCATCTGAACCATAAAGACCTTCAAGGGTATCCTGAGAAATTGCGACGAGTACTGGCTTCTTGGATTCTTTTCTCTTCTCCTCAACGACGGAGGCAATCAAATCAAAATCTTCTTCAGCTTCTCCCTTCAGCCACTGTTCTGATTCACTCATGTCTGAGTGATCAAAGGAAAGAACAGTAACGCTCTCAGAGATAGTTTCCTTTGAAAAGTTCGGAAGTATTCTATCAAGCTGAAATTCGGGCGCACCTATGAAAGGGACAAAAACAAATTTGTGACCCAAATTTATGAAGTTCGAAACAATCGTTCTCAACAGGACGGAAGTGATCTCAAATGGAACATCATTTGAAAGCTCAAGGAGATTGAGACTCCCTATTTCTAAGCCTCCGCCAGTTATTTCGTCCAGAGTTTCATTGCCTGTCGAGAAAACCGTGGTAGATCTGCTCTTTATTGGTGAGCCAACTAGGTACGATGCGGGGGATGAGACCGGTTCGAACGGTGGAAGAAACCTGAATCGTCCTTCATTCAGAGTAAACAGGAATCTCGACTGTTTGATGCTGACTCCTCTTAATTTCTTCAGCTCCATTTCGCGAACAACTCTTTGCTCGTGGAATTTCCTTCTAAGGACAACCACTCCATCGAGGAGGTAGTCAAGATCTGTCTGCTCTCTTCTTTCTGTTACAACGACGAATCTGGCGTCGTAATCTTCAACAAGCTTCGAGATCTCTTCGACTCCTAGATTGTGGGACTCGAAGAATAATCCTTCCCAGCTGTCGAGCACCACGAAGGGATTTGGAACCTGTTCGAGGTATTGACGGAGCCCGGAGATTGCACGGACTCCGTCCATCCTTCTTGAATCTTGAAACCCGATCTGGTCTTCCTCAAGGCGAGGTACGGTTCCGTACTTTCCCTGAACCACCTCCACCCAAGGTTGGTGACTCTTCAGGGTCTTCGCAGAAAGTCTTGTGGACATGTAAATTGAGCGAAAACCTGTCCGAGAATGATAGTCCAACAGCTGGAGGACCAAAGAAGTCTTTCCAGTACCAGGATCCCCTCGGATCAGAACTGATCTGCCACCGGAGGAGAAGAAGCCAAGCAGGTACGAGGACGCTACTTCCTTCGGTGACTCTGCATCATTCTCAACGGCCTTATCGCTCAAATTTTACTTCACCCAGAAGAGAGCTCCTTTTTGGTCGAATTGTCTCCCAAGCGCTTCGTGACGCCCCCGGATTCAAAAGGCATATTTCACTTCTTTAACCGATGAACTCTCCCCCTAGATAGAGAAAAATCGTCTGTTATAAATTGAATGAAGAACGCACTCTTAGCTCATCTTTGGAAATTTTATGCAACAAATAGGTTTCACTTGGTGAGGCAATGATTATGGCCTTTGGGATTATTGCAATTAACATAATGGGTGCAATCGTGATGCTCTGTTTCACTTCGTACCTCGATCTCAAAACAAGAGAAGTAGAGGACAAGGTGTGGATCATCTTTGGAGTATGCGCGGCCTTGCTTCAGGGGTATGAAGTGTTCACCGGTCTGACAGATCTCCTCACTCTCGGCATCTCTGTTTTAGTGTCTGCACTCGTCGGCCTCGGCCTTTACTACTTTGGTTTCTATGGAGGAGCCGACGGGAAGGCTCTCATCGTGCTTGCCATCTTTCTTCCTGTGTATAAGCCCAGAGTAGGACTCTACCAAATAGCGCCGTTAATAGTTCTCACAAACGGGGTTTTGATTTCGATGATTCTACCTGTATCCCTGCTCGTCCTGAATTCAATCAGATTACTTCGCGGGGAACGTATTTTCGAAGGATTCGATGAACCCAAGTACAGAAAGCTCCTTGCCGCAATGCTCGGCTACAAACCGTTTGGAAAACCAAGACCTTTTCAGTTCTCGCTTGAAAAGCCAGCAACCGCCGAGGAAGAAAATCAAAGAGGCTCAAAAAAATTCGATTTCTCGCTGATGCGAGATGATTTCGAAGAGAAGCCGAATACTTGGGTAACTCCAGGCATTCCACTACTTGTTTTCTTTACTGCAGGATTCGTCGTGCTTCTGTTTTACGGGGATCTCGTGATTGGGATGATAGAATTTCTCGCAAAGGTACTTTGAATTTCTTTCTTTTTTGGCTTTGGATTCTATGCCTTCTCCGAAAGATATGCTGCCTTGCGACTCTCTCTCCTTTCATCTTCCTGCTCTGCCTCTTCCTCAGGCTCTGCTAGTCTCTCCTCCTTCCTTGACTTCAGAAGTTCGTTTCCACAATAGAGAAGGACCCCTATGAACACAATTAGAAAGGCACCATTGATCAGGAGAGAAGCTATTACGTAATAATTTGAGAGAGTGAGTACAAAGGAATCAGCAACGGTCTGCGTCGCAAACAAAATGATGCAAAAAGCAGATGTTGCCATTCTCCATGGGGAAGACACACTGATTTCCTTTCTCGAACCGAGGCCAAAAGCAATCAAACAAAGAGCAGCACCAATTACCACATAACCGCTGCCCTCTTTGAGCAGTGCTACCGCTATGAAGTAGGCCGCGGCCAATATGAACGGTATGTTGCTTGCTCGAGCAATGTCTCTTGCAGCCATGATTGATATGCCAATCGGGGACTAGCTGCCTCTTCCAAGTGCCTTAAAGCTTTTCTTTTTGATTCATCCGGTTTGGTTGTGGGGAAATTACAGCGTCAATTATTCATTCTATTCTTCCATCTCATGTTGAACTAAGAAAAGAAGGAACAGATCAAAGACCATAAGCGCACGGTCTTTGGGCAAAGCACTTATTGAACCGTTGACAATTTCATTTTCGGTTAACTTTCAAAGATGTTCAGCGGCGAAGCCGAAATTCAAGCTAGGCGCAAAACTCTTGCAGTGCTTCAGGACGAAGTGAGAAGAGTGCTCGATGCCTCAAGAGAGCTGGTTCAGCTTTACATTTCTCTAAGCAAAAATGACACAACCGGAATCCAGGGCTCACTTGATCGAATTCGAAAGGCGGAAGAAGACACAGAACAACTGCGTCGAATGCTAACGCGTGAGCTTGCAGAGATCGGAACAATGATGATTAACAGAGAAGACTTTCTCCGAACTGCGTACAACGTCGAGGAAATGTCCGGTTACGTAGCAGGAGTGGGCTTTAAGCTCTCGCAGATGAAATTTGCCGGTGTCAAGAAAGCAAACATCGCAGACGATCTTCGAGACTTGATTGATATGAGCGTTGAATCGGTTCAAAGATTGAACGAAGTTGTGAGAGCACTTGCAATCAACCCGATACACGCAATTGACCTTTCAAATTCGGTGCAAAAACTTGAAAGACAAGTTGATGACAAATACCGCAACCTCACGAGTAAGGTGATATCTCAGGTAGATTCCTTCAAGGAACTACTCCTGCTCAAAGACATAATTCAAGGGATAGAAGATCTAGTGGACAATTGTCTTAGTGCAACAGACTCAATTACGATTTTGGCCTTGGGGCTCTGAACAGTGACAGAAACGAAGATTCGAGCAGAACTTGTGGAGAACAGGCTCGTCGTCTGGGATCTCGACGAATCGAGAAAGCTATTCTCTTCAGGGTTCTATGGGAAGCCTATCGGGATCCCAAAGCCGAAGCTCAACGAAATCAATGCTCCAGTAATCCTCGACCTTCTGGAAGGTTACTACCTTTTCTCCAAGGGCATCATTTCGATAAGCAAGAAAGGAAAGAAGATCAGCGAGAGAACGCTTGCGGAAATATGCAAGAATGAGTACGTGCAGTTTGAGGAAAAGATGCTAGTATACAGCAGGCTACGCGAAGCAGGTTTTGTCGTGACGCCAGGGATAAAGTTTGGAGCGGATTTTGCTGCGTATGAGAGAGGGCCAGGACTCGATCACGCTCCCTACCTGGTAAGAGTGACCCCGCCTAACACGAAGGTGACTGCAACTGACATCGTTTTGGCTGGCAGGCTTGCGACAACTGTCAGAAAGCAGTTCATAATGGCCGTCCCCAATCTGACCGAGAAGCAAGTGTACTTCATTGGATTTGACTGGTGGAAAGCCTAAAATTCAGAATCTCGCTTCAATACATGGAACATCGTTGTCTCTTATGGCTCAAGCCAAATATTTTCCTTGCATTGATCCCGTTTTCTGAATTTTCGCAACCATTGAACCGCTCAGCTAGACTGCAAAGGGAATTATTGAAAAAGCGATGAACCCTCTCTCTGGGTCTTAAAGCTCCTTTCTTTCGAAATCTTTCTCCCCCCAGTGACGCTTCATTTTTTTCTAAAGCGTGGCAGAGGCCCAGCAGCACTAACGTAGTTGAAAGACGCACGACGGGAATATCCAGCCCCGTGGTTAATTTCGCTTGGGCGCTACCTAGCAACGTAGCAAAGCCATTTCGTTTCTCGAAAGGAATCTTACATCCCCCAGCTCCCAAGTTAGAGCCGGCTAGTAATGAAAGACCACCAAAATCTCGGATAAGAAACGAATGTAAAAACGTTGCCACTCTTAGCCAAGCAAATTCTCTTTCGAAAGAGGGGGAATTGGGATTAACTCGAGATACTCCAAGACATGAAATTGTCAACAAAATAACAGTTCATGCTTACCGGGAAAAAATTCACTTTCTGCAATCGACCGCTACTAAACAATACGCAAGATCAAGAGACTTGAACCAAAGAAAGGTAGAGAAAAGCAGAGAAGACATAGAATCCAAAGCCAAAAAAGAAAGAAATTCAAAGTACCTTTGCGAGAAACCTTTTTTCGTCTTCCTTTTCTTCATTAACAAGTTTCGCTATTATAAGAGGGGACAAACTTGTTCTTTGAGCCCCGAAGAGCTCGACCCTCTTAGACTACTTTGAAGGAAATGGGACGAGCTCGGCCTCTATCTTATTTGAATGCTAAATTCTCCACAGCATTCCGTCTTTGCGCTTCGCAACCGTCATTCTCCTCAACGGGTGCCTTTCAAAATAGGGGACAACGTCTTGTTATGAGTACATTTGACAGTGAACTCTCAAATGTCAAAGTAGAGATAGAATTCGTATGGATGTGGTCTTCTGCTCACTTCGCCGTACTCTTTCATACCGATGTCTATTAAAGCGTCTACAATCTCATCAGTGAAGATCGATTTCAGAAAATCTCTGTCAGACTTTAAACAGTCAATCGCCTCCTTCAAAGATCCTGGCAGTTCTTGTATTCCAAGAGCCCTTCTCCTCTCTGGAGAGAGTTTGTAGATGTCTTCATCCACCGGATCACCAATATCTGTTGATTTTTTAATTCCATCTAGCCCAGCAGCTAGAAGGGCGGCAAAACACAGGTAGGGATTTGCAGAAGTATCAGGGGTTCGGTACTCTATTCTCTTCTTCGCTGAGTGCTTCACTCCCTTCATGTAGACGGGGATCCTGAGATTTGCTGAGCGATTGCGGATGCTCCAAGCTATATAGACAGGAGCTTCAAAGCCTGGAACGAGCCTTCTGTATGAGTTTGTGGTAGGATTTGTGATTGCTGCAAGAGCTCTTGCATGTGCAAGCAACCCCCCTCCGAAGTATCTCGCAAGCTGGCTGAGCTCAGCATACTCGTCGTTTCCATCGTACATCAGGTTCATGCCATCCTTCCAGAGAGATATGTGAACATGCATTCCCGAAGCGTTGTCGAGAAAGATGGGTTTTGGCATCATAGTTGCCACCATACCGTGCTTTGCGGCTATGTTCTTCACGACGTATTTGTATGTGAGCGCCGAATCTGCCATGTTCGTAAGCGTATCGTATCTCATGTCAATCTCGCATTGCCCTGCCGTCGAGACTTCGTGGTGATGCGCATCGGAAATTATACCAAAATTTTCTCCAAGCACCTTGACGCATTCGCTGCGAAAATCTTGTAAGGTGTCTTGCGGGGTCGCTGGAAAGTACCCTTCTTTGAAACGGATCGGAGCACTCCGGCTGAGATCGTTTGTCCCCATGTTCCATGCCGCCTCCTTGGATTCGATTTTGTATGATTGAGAGGCGTACGGATTGGAAACGTCCCAAGTCACACGATCGAACACAAAGAACTCTATCTCTGGCCCCCAGAACGTCGTATCGAATCCTTGATTCCTAGCTACTTCTTCAGCTCTCTGAGCTATGTACCTCGGATCGCGAGAGAACCTACCCCGGCCAAAACCCCAAGAAACATCACAAATCAGCCGACAAGTTCTAAGATCATGGGAGGTCCAAGGTAGAACACCGTAGGTAGAAGGATCCGGTGTCAGCACCATGTCAGATTCGTGAATATCGGTGAAGCCACGTATCGAGCTACCGTCCAGCTTTGGGATCCCATCACGAAAGGAATCAACGTCAAAAGAAGAAGCTGGCACAGTTACGTGTTGCATTCTTCCAGGCACATCTGAGAATTGCAGATCAACAAAGCTCACTCCGTCTTCTTTCATCTTTGACAGGACCTCTTCAGACGAAAGCTTTCTTGGCACTATTCTTCCATCCATGTCTCTGTAATAAGGCAAGTAACGGATGTTCACCCAATGCGACAGAAACTGATGCAGTTGCTATTTAAGAATAATGGAACAAGACAATTGTCAACTTAACAACTGTTATATTAGACAGATTTGCACTAATCCTTGCAAGCACTCGAAGTGAAATCTGTCAAGGAGAAGGAGAAATACTAGTGTCGCAACAGCAGATTGAGTCGGAAAAAGGGTCCTTGTTGGAAGCCTTGGACTACGAAATAATCAGGACGCTTCAAAGAGATGCAAGATCAAGTTTCAGGGACATTGCAAGGAAGATTGGGATCGCAGTTGGCACTGTTCAATCTCGAGTGAGGAAGATGCTGGATGCAAAAGTAATCAAAGGATTTTCAGTTGATCTTGATTACTCGAAAATGGGGTACTCCATCACCGCTGTTATACTTCTTCAGATCAAAGGAAAGCGATTGAGAGATGTTGAGGCAAAACTAGCAGGGATCAAGAACGTCTGTGCAGTCTACGACATAACTGGAGATTTCGACGTTGTAATGATAGCAAAGTTTCAAAATTCTTCTGAGCTTGACAGATTCATAAAGGACGTTCTCGCGATGGACTACGTCGAAAGAACCGTTACAAGTATTGCTCTAAACATCGTGAAGGAGAATTACAACATGCCCGTTTGAGTAAAACACTAGGATAAAGGCCGAGTAGTCTTTATCTCTCAAAATTCTTGTTACTTTTCTTTGCTCTCCTTACTCATGGCCCTTTCCTGAAGAGCATCGATCTGCCTTTGAGTTATTACTTCGAATTTGTTACACCAATCTCTACCTGAAACGATGAGCTCAAATTTTTTAAGAGTAGGCTCCAAACATTTCCCCCTTTCGAGAATATCAGCATTAAGCGGATCGTTCGGAAAGAACCACTTGCAAGAAATACAATTTTCTCCCTGCCAAGTAATTCTTTTCAAGTCATTGCCTTCTTTTTCTGACATTTCAAATTCTCCCTCGTTCTTTCCGCCGATACATGAATGAAGAACCAATATGAAAAGCTTGCTTGATATTTTACTGGAATCAAACTCTCGACTTCGCTCGCCCTAACTGTGCTCACCCGTATTTCTTCATCAAATTGTGAGCACTAAGCACTGCGGAAATCCCAAAGAAAGAGCGTGAAGGAAGTAGAGCGTATCATAGTGAGCAGACAGTTCTCGAGTACTTACTGGCCTAGATTCTTACTTCTTCTCTTCACGATCATCAAACTTCTAAAGCTATCATTACTGATAATGATTAGAGAAAAAAGATCTCACAGGAAGATACAAACAACAACCCACACACCCGCTCAACCTGTAACCAATGAGCGAAGAAGAAGGAAGATATTGCTCTTTTTCTCTCGAAGCCTACGAATCGAGTAGGGTAGCCACTGTGGGCCGTAAGGAACGTACTCGCGAACTTGGTATCCTTCCCGCACGAGTCGGAGTTTCAAATTGTCCCGAACGCCCAAAAGCATTTCGTACTCGTAAGGAACGCTCGGGCATTCTTTGGATAACGATTTCGCAAAATCAACTAGTCGTGAATCATGAGTTGCGACTGCGATAAACATCCCACTTCTGCCGTTAGTGAAGAGCTCGCTCATTAGCCTCTCATAGCTCTTCCTTATCTCTTCCTTTCCCTTGAAAGCTATTGAAGCGGGTTCGTTGTATGCTCCTTTGACCAGCCTTATCTTGCAGTCAAAGTTCATCAGATATTTCAGATCAGTTTCGCTTCTCTTCAAGTAGGCTTGAATCGCAAGCCCCGTGTTTTCATATCGTTTGAGCAAACTGACATACAGATCCAACGTTTTCTGAGTAAGTTTGGAGTCTTCCATGTCAAGCCACAAGTAGTTATTTGAATGACTCTTGCAAGCTTCTGCGATTTTGAGAAAGTTCTCAAAGCAGTAGTCGGAATCTAGGGCAACTCCCATTTGACTTGGTTTGACTGAAATTTGAGCACTCACGTGGTTCTCATCAATCAATTCAAGAAGGCGAATGTACTCTTGTACTGTCGATTGGATCTGTTCCCTGTTCTCAATATGTTCTCCAAGTAGGTTTAGAAGCCCAAGGATGCCCCTCGAATTAGCCTCTCTTACTCTATTGATTCCATCTTCTGCCCTCTCCCCCGCAATCCATTGTTTTGCAAGGCGCAGAAGTAGGCTGGTCAATTAGTAAAGAAACACTTCAATTGCCGAATTTTTTTCCTCTTGGTTGCTCTTCTTCTCAGAATTAACGGCACAAATATGCTGCGGGGGGAGTGAAGTGTTTTCTCTTTGGGCAGTGAATAGCAGATTCGAAACTTACTAGTTGGAAGAGCGCCTATTTGTTTTGCTCATATCCAACAATTCTCTGCTCAGGGAACAGTTTTCAATGATCTCACTGTTTTGCATTCTGCTTTACGCTGCGGTAAGTGATCTTTCTGTAAAGCCAGACAAGTGGATCATAGTGTCTGTCGACCACCCTCTCCTTCTCGGGGATGATCGCATTGTCGGTTATAGTGATATGTTCCGGACAGATTTCTTGACAGCATTTCGTGATATTACAATATCCAAGACCAGCATTGTCTTTCATAAAGGCCGAGCGGTTCAAAGCGTCGAGCGGATGCATATCAAGAGATGCAGCTTTCACAACGAATCTAGGGCCAATATATTCCGCCTTGTGCTCGCGAATTACGTGACACACATCCTGACAGAGAAAGCATTCAATGCACTTTCTGAATTCTTGGGATTTTTCGACATCTTCTTGGTACATCCTCCAAACATGATCTGTTGCAACAGAAGGAGTAAACGGTGGAATCATCTTGGCTACACGATAATTGTCTGAGACATCAGTAACCAAGTCACGAATCAAAGGAAAGGCCTTCATGGGCTCGACCGTAATTTCACCATCGTATCTGTCAACAAGAGTCTTACACATAAGACGAGGAACTCCATTGATTTCAGCAGAGCAAGATCCGCATCTTCCTGCCTTGCAATTCCACCTAGCAGAGAGCGAAGAGTCAAGATGGCTCTGAATGTAATGAATAGCGTTTAGCACAACCATGTCCTTCTGGTAGGGAACGGTGAAAGTTTCATACCTATCCTTCGAGCGATCAGAACCCGTTCCCCGGAAAATTCTCAGAACAACTTCTCTTCGTTCTTCTTTTCTCAGAGACAAGTCAAAGCCTCCCGAAGTTACTTCCTTACCAAAAGTTGCTCTCTTTTCTCTTGCTGCTGCCAGACGAGTATTTCGTCGGTGTTGATCAGTTTCTCCATATCTGGGGGAATCTTTGGAACGGGTACGAGCTCATGGATCATCTGGCCATCCTTTTGTTTTATCACAATATTCACAAGCCAGTTTGCATTGTCTTTCTTAGGGTAATCAGATCTGGTGTGAGCACCTCGACTTTCCTTTCTCACTATTGCTGACCTGATTATAGCTTCGCAATCAATCAGCATGTTCCAAAGTGAGAGGCAGGCCTCCCACGATTGATTGTACGCCCTAGGTCCTCTTGCTTGAACGTGCTTTGCCTCAAGTCTTATCCGTCCAATCTCCTCAAGCCCCTTCCTCAAATCCTGCTCATTTCTTACTATTCCTACATACTTCCACATTGTCTCCGCTACTCTTTCTTTGAGCTCAAATGGGTTCGAGCCATTAGTCACCTTGAAAGGAGCGAGAATTCGGGAAATTTCCTTCTCAATATCCTCCTCTGAAATCGAACCAATTGTGGCTGATCTAGCATGCTCAGCTGCGTACAGGCCAGCCCTCCGACCGAAAACAAGAAGATCGGAAAGAGAGTTACCTCCCAAGCGATTTGCACCGTGCAGACCGCAGGCAACCTCCCCCGCCGCAAAGAGTCCCTTCAAAGTCGTCTCAGTAGTTTCAGGATCTACTCTTACGCCGCCCATGTGATAGTGCACAGTCGGAGCTACTTCCATCTTCTGTTTTGTGATATCTATTCCCGCAAATTCGAGGAATTGTGCGTACATGCTTGGAAGTCTTTTCTTGATGTACTCAGCTCCTCTATGTCTTATGTCAAGATATACTCCACCGTTTGGAGTGCCTCGTCCCTCCATTATTTCAGTGTAAATCGATCTTGCCACTACATCCCTTGCGGAAAGCTCCTTTCTCTTTGGATCGTACTTCTCCATGAATCTCTCTCCTTTCACATTTGTGAGTATCCCTCCTTCTCCTCTTACTGCTTCGGTAACGAGCATTCCGCGAACTCCAGCTGGAAATATCATACCTGTTGGATGGAACTGAACCATTTCCATGTCCATGAGCTCGGCCCCTGCCCTGTAAGCTAGAGAAATTCCATCACCAGTGCTTTCCCAAGAATTCGATGTCACAGCGTACACCTTTCCACATCCTCCCGTCGCTAAAATAATGGCTTTGCACTTGATCAAAAGCAATTTCCCGCTTCTGAGCAGGATCGCCATGGCTCCCGCCACCCTACCAGTGGCAGGGTCTTTGAAAATTGAAGTAACCACTACTTCGTCTATGTAGTCTATCCCCCTTTTGATCACTTGATCCTGAAGCGTTCGGATTAGCTCTAGTCCTGTTCTATCTCCAATGTAACAGAGCCTTCGGTAGCTATGAGCCCCAAAGGGTCTTTGCATTATTTTGCCGTCTTTCGTTCGGTCAAATAGAGCACCATAGTATTCGAGTTCTAGAACACGCTCAGGAGCCTCCTTTGCAAATATCTCCACCATTTTCCAGTTGGAAAGGAACTGGCCTTCGACTATTGTGTCGGAAAAGTGCACCTTCCAATTGTCAGAAGGGTCAACATTACCAAGAGATGCTGCTATTCCGCCCTCTGCCATGACGGTGTGAGCCTTGCCAAGAAGGGATTTGCACGCTATCAGTACCTTTGCTCCTTTGTCAAAAGCTTCGATCGCAGCTCTGAGACCGGCTCCTCCAGCACCGACGATCAAAACATCAGTGCTGATTGTGTCGTAACTCTCGTCGTCTGAGGAGATTGCCGAAGATTCGAGACTCCCCGCTGACCACAACTCCACACACTGCCTCGGGTAAGTTACAAAAACAGCTCAGTGAACTTTTTGTTTATAATAGTAGCGGGTCTACACCAAGATCAAATCAAAGTTAATAATTTAATAGACAGTCCGCTCAATCTTCTAGACTCTGAGCAAGAAAGACGTACTTGCTTTTCAAGCATACAGGCAATGGAAAAGCAACAATGTGATCGTTCCAATGATTGAGAACAATTCTCGTGGTGCAATAATATTTGCGACAGGGATGGAAAATGAAACGATTTCACGTCACTTTGCCCCCCAAGAGAAAGGAACTCTGATCGAGTATGTTTTGGATTCTGTCTGGACAGTCGCAGATGAATTGATAGTCGTCTTCGATCACGAGCCGAAGCTTTCGACGATTGAGGCAATTTCTCCCTTTGGAGTAAAGGTGCTTACTACGTCGAAGCCTGAAACAACGCTCCAAACTATCTGTGATGCATTCAAATCAGCAAAGGCCGATCATTGTCTTCTCGCAACGGAAAGAGCTCCACTACTCAAGCCGAATGTCGTTCTCGCGCTATTTGAAAATGCATTGGGTCACGACCTTGCAATTCCCAAGTGGAGAGATGGTAGGATCGAGCCCTTCCTTGCTGTTTACAGAAAGAATCCGTTTATTCGTTTGGCTACATCGCTCAAGCTCTCACCACGAGCAACTATCAATGACCAGATAGGAGCAATAGCAGACAGACTCTTTGCAGTCAAATATGTCTCAGTCGAAAATGAACTCAAAGAACTTGACCCCGAGCTCGACTCATTCCTAGAGGTGAAGGATGAGAAGAGCCTTCAGAAGGCGAGGATCAAGGCATCCACAAGAGGAAAGAGGATCCTAAAGCGCGCAGCCAAGATCAGATAGACACTTTTGCTCACTTTCAGAGGCTCTCAGTTTCGTTTCAAAGGATTTGAATATCAGGAAGAAGAAGAAGAAAAAGGAGCGTCTCGAACCTTACTTCTAGATTCGGCACATCTATTCGCTATCAAAGCTGCAATTACACCTGCCGAGGTACCAGAGTCTATGTTCACAACAGAAATTCCCAAGGAGCAAGCTTGTAACATGCTCATAAGAGCAGCTTCTCCATCTCCTCCATATCCGTAACCTGACGACACCGGAATCCCAATAACTGGTACGCTCAAGAGGCCAGCCACAACAGAGGGAAGAGCGCCTTCCATACCTGCAGCCACCACAACGGCATCGGGATCGAAAGCCTGAATCTCCTTGATAGGACCTGCTATGCGATGAAGGCCAGCTACTCCGACATCGTTGAAAATCTTGACTTTACAACCCATGAGCGAAAGGATGATCTGAGCTTCCTTGATGGCGAAAATGTCCGACGTCCCTGCTGACAGAAGGCAGACCCTTCCTCGGTCCTTTTCAACTACGTCACCGCCGGTTTCCTTCCTTCTTGCAAACGAAACAGTCGCCATCAAAGCATCCGGGTAATAGTTGAGTCTGAATCCGCCATTCATTTCTCTACCGTTCTCTCCCTTTCTGTTTTTCACCCTCATCATTAGCATGGGCTTTTCCTTTTTCTCCCATAGATTGCTCCGAACAAACTCAAATGTAGATCGTGATATCCTGCTTACTATGATTGGCGAAAATCGATCGTGATCAAGACGGTACTTGATGAGTCTTGAAAGTATAGCCGCTATCTGCTCTGGACTCTTGCTCTTGCCGTAGATGATTTCTGGAACCCCGCGCCTGTAGTACCTGCTTGGATCGAGTCTCGCAATGTCGTCAACTATTGCAATCGCATCGAGTTTCAACATCTTCTGAGCTTCATCGACACTAATTTTTCCATCTTTCACTGCTTTGAGAATCGCTCGAGTTGAAATCATTCCGAATTTTTGAAGCGCCTCCTAAATCAGTTCAAAGACGTGAAAGGCCTAGAGTACAGAAAATTCAATTCGACACGGAACCATTTTAATATTGACCCATTCAAGAAGGGAAACCGTAGCACTGAAGAGAGGATCGGTTCTTTCAAAATTGCCGCTCAATATCGTGGTTTGCATCAAGCAGGTCCCAGATACAAATGACATGAGAATTGATCCAAAAACCAACAATCTCATTCGCGAAGGAGTGCCATCAGTTGTCAACCCAACCGATCTCAACGCCCTCGAAGAGGCTCTAAGGTTCAAGGATCGATATGGTGCGAAGGTGAGCGTGTTGTCAATGGGACCTCCCCAGGCTGAACAAAGTCTTCGCGAAGCGATTGCGATGGGCGCCGATGCTGCATATCTGCTCACCGATAGGCCGTTTGGTGGAGCTGACACGCTAGCTACTACTTACGCTCTCTGGAGGGGAATGCTGAAGCTTCAAGAGCAGGACGGCCCCGTGGATCTTGTCTTCTTCGGGAAGGTTGCTATCGACGGTGAAACCGGACAGGTGGGCCCGGGGCTTGCTGCTCGCTTGCACTTTCCTGTGATCACTTATTGCTCTTCGATTCTTCACGTGGATTTAGACAAAAGGTACCTTGAGGCAGAGAGGAGAGTTGATGATGGGATCGAAACAGTAAGAGTTCCAATCCCTTGCGCAATAACCGTCACAGAGGAGGCAAACGAACCGAGGCAACCTACTCTTGAGGGACTGTTAAGAGCCAAAAGAGCCAAGATAGTTTACTGGAACAAAGACGCGGTTCAGGCAGATCCTAAGCAAATCGGCTTGATTGGGTCTCCGACCTATGTGAAAAAAGTTACGACACCTCCACCCAAGAAGAGGGGAGAGATTATTGATGGCAGAGAAAACCCAAAGGAAGCTGCAAAATGGTTGATCGACAAGCTTGTTCAGATTGGAGCGATCAAGCGGTATGGTGCAATAGAAAGTGCAAATCCGCCTGGAGCTGAATTGGTTTCTAATCCTACTAGTACTTCTCCTTCTTCCTCGACTGGCACTCCTCAAGCCGACCAGAATGTTGCACCGCAAAGGAAAATTCCAGGCGAGCATGGTGATGTTTGGGTTTATGTCGAACACAGGCGAGGAGTCCCCGCAAGGGTCTCGTGGGAACTCTTGGGTGAGGGAAAGCGGCTTGCCCAAATGTATGGGACTAAGTTGTGTGCAGTTGTTCTCGGCGACGGAGTTGAGCAACTTGCTTACGAAAGCTTCGCGTATGGAGCAGACACAGTTTATCTCATCGAGCATCCTGTATTGAGAGATTACAGGAATGAGCCGTACAGCAAGGCCTTTGCGTATCTATCAAACAAGTATCGACCTGAAGTCATTTTGATGGGAGGAACTTACAACGGAAGGGATCTTGCTGGAGTTCTTGCGACTCTGATCTCAACGGGGCTAATAGCAGACTGCACCTCCCTCGACATTGATGAGAAGGGTGGATTCAATGGCACGCGGCCGGATTTTGGTGGAAAGGAAATGTCGACAATAGTCTGTCCAAGAACGAAACCGACTATGGCATCAGTAAGACCTAGGGTCATGAAGGTACCTCCCAGAATCGAAGGGAGGAAGGGGAATCTTGTTCGTGAAACGATAGACCTTGACGAAAACGAAGTCAAGGAAAAAATACTTGCATTCACTCCTGTGGAAAAGGCGGGTGCAAGGCTTGAAAATGCCGATATCATAGTCGCGGGTGGAAGAGGACTTGGAAATGCAAAGAATTTCTCCCTTGTGGAACAGCTCGCTGAAGAACTTGGAGCGCAAGTAGCCGCAACAAGAGCAGTGGTTTATCTCGGTTGGGTGTCAAAGGATCATCAGGTCGGTCAAACAGGAGTGACGGTTCGTCCAAGATTGTACATAGCTCTTGGGATATCGGGAGCAGTCCAACATCTTGTCGGAATGGAGAATTCTGACACGATAGTCGCAATAAACAAAGATCCTGAAGCTCCCATCTTTGGCGTTACCCATTTTGGAATAGTGGGCGACTTGTTCAAGATTGTGCCGGCAATGATAGACGAAATCAGGACGAGAGGCCTATCACGCAAGGCAGCTGTGGCTTTAGCAAAGTAGGCATAAGCTTTTGGGGTTGAAGAGAGAATTTGCCTGAAAAATTCGACGTAGTAATCGTAGGCGCGGGTCCGGCTGGTGTTTCAGCTGCAATAACTACCTCAAAGGCTGGATTGTCGACACTCGTCATTGAACGGGGTGACTTTCCTGGATCAAAGAATATGTTTGGTGGAATAGTCTTTGCAAAACCTACGGCGCAAATAGTACCTGATTTTTGGAGGACTGCCCCCATTGAAAGAAGGGTCATCGAATATCAGTATTGGTTGCTTTCTGGAGAGTCGCATGTTTCTATTTCTCACAGAAACCAAAAATTTGCGAAGGAACTGAACAGCTTTACAGCCCTCCGAGCAAGATTTGATAGATGGTTCGCACAGCAAGCAGAAGCTTCTGGAGCCACGCTCATTACAAAGACGACTGTCACTGGAGTGCTGAAAGATTCCAGGGGAGCTGTAAATGGTGTGACGACAGATCGTGGAGAAGTGCTTGCAAATGTGGTTATAGCTTGTGATGGAGTGAATTCTCTCATCGCAAAGGGAGCGGGAATGCACGAAGAATGGAAACCGCAGGACATCGCTCTAGCGGTGAAGGAGACCTACTCGCTTGCGAAGGAGAAGATCGATGAAAGATTCAATTTAAGAGGAGATGAGGGTATCGCCATCATGATCTACGGAGGTCGCGAGGAAGAATTTGCGGGCTTCATATATACAAACAAGGATACGATTTCGCTTGGAATCGGAGCAATCATGAGCGATCTTGCGAAATATAAAACAAGGCCTCAAGACCTCCTCGAGTGGATCAAATCTCACCCGTCGATCAAGCCTCTATTGGAAGGATCTTCGCTCCGAGAATATAGCGCTCATTTGATCCCTGAGGGAGGATTCAATAAGATTCCGCCTCTTTATGGAGACGGAATACTTGTGGCTGGAGATGCAGCGATGCTTGTTAATGCACTCAACTGGGAAGGAACAAACTTTGCAATGTACTCGGGAAAGTTTGCTGGCCAAACAGCGATCGAAGCCAAGAAGAATGGGAGGTTCGACTCTTCACAGCTTGCTCTCTACAAGCAGTATCTTGAGGAAAGCTTTGTTCTGAAGGATCTTAAAAAATTCAAAGACGTTCCTCACTACATCTCTACTCACAGGCAATATCTTACCCTCTATCCCGAGATCATAAACACTATAATGTACAAGTTCTTCGAGGTAGACGGGAGACCCAAAGAAGATCACATAAGGGACATGAAGAAGGAAATCTACAACAGAAGAGGTAGAATTGGACTCCTGCTAGATGCTTACGGACTCTATAGGCGAGCAACTTGAGTGGATAAAATGATCACTACTCCAGGAACCCAACGTGAGCTCTGAGATCGTCTTGAGTGACCAGACACAACCAAAAGGGGCGCAGCAACAAGCTCTCCGATCGGCTAGTTTCCAGCAGTCTCCTGATTCGCAAAGCGAGTCTAGCCAGAAAATCTCAGTAGAGGAGAAACTCTACCTTGCAAAGTACAAGCTAGATGAAAGACCACACCTTGTCATCTACGATCAAAGCATCTGTTTGAAATGCGAACATATCAATGGAACTCCTCAGCCATGCATGATTCTGTGCCCAGCAGATGTCTACAAATGGGAGGATGGGAAGAGAAACGTAGTTTCGTACGACAATTGTGTAGAATGCGGCGCATGCAGGATCATTTGCCCATATGCGAACATAGAATGGAAATACCCGAGATGGGGAAGAGGGCTTTCTCTAAGGTATGGATAGTAAAAATTTGATTAAAAGACTTCAACCATGGAAGCTTCGATATGAATTTTTTTAAAGGCTGAGAGAGGATATCGCTTCCTTGAGAGTCTTCGCTCCCCGTTCAAAAGATTCTCTCTCCTTCTGAGACATTTCAATTTCGATAATTTTTTCGACGCCCTCAATCCCTATCGAGGCCGGAACACCAATACATATTCCCGATATTCCATACTCGCCTTCCAGATAAGCTGAGACAGGAAGTACGGCCTTCTTGTCATAGATCACAGCCTCGATCATGCGGGCTACGCCATTAGCAGGCGCATAGAATGTTGCACCTTTGAGTTCTATCACCTTGGCCGCGATTTTCCTTGTCTCTTCTACCATTTCATCGACAATCTGAGTCTGAGATACAAACTTGCTTAGCGGAATCCCATTAACTGATGAGTTGCTGAATATTGGAGTCATAGACTCGCCATGTTCGCCGATCACAAGTGCGTTGATTGACATCCTCGACACATTCAGCTTTCTAGCCAAAAGCTCTTTGAAGCGAGAAAGGTCCAGCATTCCACCCATCCCGAACACTCTTTTCTTCCCGAATCCTGTTGTCCGAAGTGCCACATATGTCATCGCATCCATCGGGTTTGCAACCATAATGATTTTGGACTCAGATGCATATTTTGTGATTTCCTGCGAAACGGACTTCACGATTCCTGCGTTTTTCGTGAGAAGATCCATCCTGGTCATCCCAGGTTTTCGAGCCAGACCAGCAGTAACGACGACGATATCAGATCCTTTGATCGCGCTGTAATCGTTCGATCCGATTATTTTTCGATCGATGCCAAGCTCTGCAGCCATATGGCTCAAATCAAGCGCTTCGCCTTCGGGAAGCCCGGGAATGATATCCACAAGAGTCACGTCGTCAATGTTTCTCTGGACCAAAATCATTGCAAGGGTGCTTCCTACTCTCCCTGAACCAACAATCGAGATCAAGATTGAAAGAACACCGAGACTATACTCTTCGGAAGAAGCCTTAGATCAAATCTTCATTTAAAGGATGTTGCGGAATTCATTTCCTTGCAGCAGCAAAACAGATCTGAGTCTTCGGTGTCATTGTCTCTTTAACAACGATCATCGAGAGGACCTGCACGATGTTGTTATCGTCATTATGAAGCAAATCATATCTCACAACACAAGTTTTAAACACATGATCCGGTTCGAGAGTTTGTACGTGCAAGCCGCCGGTGACAATTCCCCAATCGAATGAAACCAGTACAGCAAGCCGCAAAGGTGCTTTGAAGCTTGACAGGGACATTGTTGCGGTTGTCGAGACTAATGTGGATGACGTAACAGGGGAAATACTCAGTCAAGCAATTGAGAGGCTCTTTGAAGAAGGGGCGTATGATGTCTCAACATACTCATACCATGGAAAGAAGGGAAGGGTTGGACATACGGTGCGCATAGTCTGCTCGACCGACTCCATTGAGAAATTTGTTCAGATTCTCATTGAGGAGACGGGAACTCTTGGTGTGAAGGTCTGGGAGTGCACTAGGTTTATTGTGCCGAGAAAGACAATTTCTATCCCTGTGTCAATCGAGAATTTTCATGGAAACGTAAACGTAAAAGTTGCAGAATTTGGAGGAAAAATTCTCAGAGTAAAACCTGAAATCTCTGAAGTTAAGCAAATTGCAGAGAAGGAAAAGATTACTGTCAGAGAGGCATTGTTTAGGGTTTCTACGTCAGCTCAGGATTTCCTCCAAAAATCAACCCAGGAAAACAAAGAATCAGTTTCTCAGACAAAGACCTAATAGTCGTATTCTTACTCTTGTTCATGGCATTGCTAAATAAGGAAAAAAGAGGGCGTAAATAGCTGGACTGATATGATGCGAAACGAAGGAGACTCGAATTCAGAGAGAAGGGTCGGAGTTGAGTTTCTTCGGACACTCATAGAATGGTTCAGACCCTTTCAGTCAGCATTGGTCGCATTTTCTTCTGGAGTGGATTCTAGCTTGGTGGCTTTGGCGGCATACAGGGCGCTTGGCCAAAGAGCATTTGCCGTGACATCAATCTCGCCAAGCTTTGCAAGACGCGAACTTCTTGAAGCAAGGAAGATTGCAAAAGAAATAGGGATAGAGCTAGTGGAAGTGGAACAAGACGATCTAAATTCGGTAGATTACGTGATGAATCAGGTCAGCAGATGCTATTTCTGCCGTAGTAATCTTGTAAGGGCGATACAACCAATTCTCAAGGAAAGAAAGCCTCAGGTGTGCGTCGATGGAACACACCTCGATGACATGTCATCTCCAAGACCTGGCATAAAGGCATTGAGAGAGGGAGGATTCCGCTCTCCTCTTGCTGAGCTAGGGATGAGGAAAGAAGATGTCAGAAGGGTAGCAAGACTTGTTGGACTTTCTAATTCCGAGAAGCCCAGCGAGGCTTGTCTTTCGAGTAGAATCGCTTACGGGCAAGCAATTGATACGAAGACTCTTCGAATGATTGAGGATTCCGAAGAATTCATTCGACAGATCACTTCTGCGTCTGTAGTAAGGGTAAGGACGATTGGGACACATGCTGTAATTGAGTTGAATTCTGATTCAATCGAGGAAGCAAGGCGCAAATTTGCAAAGATAGAAACAAGGCTCAGAGCACTTGGGTATTCTTCAGTTGAGCTCGATCCAGAAGGCTACAAACCTGGAAAGATGCTTTCTCTATTTGTTCAAAACAGGCCATAAACAGTCATTCTGAACGAACTAAGCAGAGATTTGAGCTCAAGATACCAATTTAGAGACTCGAATCAATCATAACCAAATAGCTAAAGTAAAATTCTCCTGTTCTGAAATTCGGATCTTCGAAACCAGTCGGTGGTTCCTTGCGATGTCAGAGAGCGAAATAGTAGCTTACTTTCGTAAGTTGCGTAAGATAGTTAAAGATCATACTGAGTGGCGAACAAGAGAAACTCTGAATTTGATCCCTTCTGAAAACGCTGCCTCAGAGGAGACCCTCTCGCTTCTTTCGACCGATTTTTCCAATCGATACTCTTCGCGAGACCAATTTTACAGAGGAACCAAGTACAGCGACGAGATAGAAACTCTTGCAAAAGAACTTGCTCGAAAGCTTTTCAGGGCGAAATTCGCCGATGTGAGACCTCTCTCTGGGCATCTTTGTTCGATGATCGCCTTTGCTTCTCTACTTCGGCCTGGAGACAAAGTTGTAACATGTCCGCCAGCTTACGGAGGATATCCTGGCTCCTCCGAAGAAGGCCTTGGGAAGATCTTTCGACTTCGTAATCTCTACTTCCCCTTCGATCCCAAAGAATTCAACATAATCCCAGAGAAAACCAGAAGATTGGTTAATCTTCGAAAACCGCGACTTGTAGTCTTTGGTGCAAGTTACATTCTTTTTCCGTACAAGATTGACAGTTCCTTGCCTGATCACTACGAAGGAGAGGTAGGGTACGATGGCTCTCATGTAATGGGTCTTATAGCAGGCGGAGCGTTCCAGCAACCACTCAGTGAAGGATGTGACTTTCTTATTGGTTCCACCCACAAAAGCATGTTTGGTCCTCAAGGAGGAATCATCCTTTCGAACAATCAAGATATCTTCCAGAGGATGGAAGAGTCCATCTATCCCGGAATCGTGGATAACATACACTGGAACCGAGTTGCATCGCTTGCGTACGCTGAAATTGAGCTATTAAAATTCGGAAGAAACTACGCCGCACAAGTAATTCGAAACTCAAAGGAACTTGCACGGTCTTTATTTGACCTTGGCATAAAAGTCAAATGCCCACATCTGGGGTTTACCAAATCCCATCAGGCATTGTTAGACTACGATGCAAATACTTCTAGAAGACTTGCTGACATTTTTGAGAAAGCGGGAATAATCACAGACGTTGCAATACGTCTTGGCACATCCGAGGTAACTCGTAGGGGAATGAAGGAAGAGGAGATGCATCGCATTGCTTGGCTCATATCAGATCTCGTTAATGGAAAGAGGAATAGCGAGTCTGTTAGAGGGAGCGTGAAAAGACTAGCCCGAGAGTTTTCAAAGCTTGAATTTTCCTTGGCGGAAGAATGATCGAAAGTTTTCGCCCCAATGATTTACCAATAAGTTCAACTGGTGAGTGAGTTTCCGCACTTTATACAAAATCTCGAAGTTGGAGAATTTGCATAGCCGCATCTCGAACATGTTTTCAAGGTGCTTACTTGCGGTGGAGGACTTGGTGGATAAGGCACTGTCGCCGTATAAGACCCTTGGGCTTCAGTTCCTATCGCAGGTGATTGCGTGTCCATTCCTTGGCCTGCTCTTGTACTCTTGTGCTTGAGAAGGATGACATCAGCTACCGCTTGTATCTCCTCAGAACCTACGAAGAGATCGAGCTCCTGCTCATTTGAAGATTGCACATCATTCTTTCTTCGCACCTGAATCGCAACCCTTCCGTCTGGAGAAACCGCCAAGTCCATCACTGTTCCAACAATTATGGCATCAGTTCCCACAACGGGCTTGCCTATCAAATCCTCTCTTTTGATAAAACTTGAGCCCTTTGATGAAGCCGAGTCAGACCCTGATGCTTGAGCTGAGTTCGTAGAGTCCATTAGTCGATTCAACACATGCCAAATGCCAGATGATAAAGCATCCACACTATAAAATAATTTTAGTGAGAGTTTGAAAGAAGACGCTTCAATATCATCCTTCAGTTTTCCTTCTCCCTGTGTGTCAAAATTCGGCTTGCGACTCAAAGTCCTAGGGAAGGAGTTCAAGGAATGAATCTTAGGGGAACAGATCCAACCCTCTCGAAATGATGAATGTAAAGAGATACTATGATCTCGATATCTTAATCTTCGTAGTGACTTGATGAAAGAGGAAAGGGAGAGAATTGCTTGATAGATGAAAGCGATTTGCAGAAAGCAAGGATTTCGCTTTCAAATCTTTCTAACATCGGTCCTATTGCAGTCATGCCTGATTTCTTTATTGATAGGTTCATCAAGGTCGAGTCATTTCAAGATCTTTGGAAATCAATAGCGAGAAAGGGGAGAGGTGGAGGAGGCGGAAGCATCAGAGGAATCATCCAAGACGAAGTGAAAGGCGGGAATGCAGTTAATGTAGCTTATTCGCTTGCCAAATTCGGTGCAAAAGTCAAACTTCTCGCCATCTCGAATTCCTTGCCCAAACTAATTCTTACATCAATATTCAGTGCATTTCCGAATGTCGAGCTTGAAATTTTGCCTGGCAATTCTGGATACACTGTGGCGCTAGAAGGAATAGAAAAAGGTAGACACGTGAACATTATGTTAAGTGATACAGGCGCGGTCTCAGATTTTGACGGCACTGAAATCCCCAAAAAATACTGGCGGGCTATGAAAGAATGTAGAGCCGTGTCTGTGCTGAACTGGGGCGCTAACAAGCGTGGAACTGAGCTATGCAAAAGAGTCTTTTCCTTTGCAAAGAAAGAACTTCGAGGCAAGGCCCTTACTTTCTTTGATCCTTCAGATCCTTCTGAATCTTTGGAGTTGCTTCCTTCTCTAAAGAAGCAAGTCTTCGACACTGGCCTAGTTGACGTCATGAGTTTGAATGAAAACGAAGCAAGGATTTTGGGAAAGGCATTCGTAGGTTTCCGTCTGTGGTACGACTATACAACGACTGATCTGTTCAGGCTAGGATTGAAACTTTCAGAATGCTGTGGTACAAGAGTTGATATCCACACAAGGAAGATTAGCCTTTCTTGCATGGGAATGGATTATGTAGTCGAGAGATGTGCGAGGGTAAAGCAAAGAATCGTGACAGGAGCAGGCGACGTATGGGATGCGGCAGATCTGATCGGATACCTTGCAGGCATATCTCCAACACTTAGGCTCGCCTTTGCAAACGCGGCTGCTGGTCTCTATGTTTCGAGTACCTCTGCAGAACCTCCCGAGCTTGAAAGTGTGTTGGAGGTTCTTGCAATGAGAAAGAGTCACTGAGGCTCGATTGTAGCCGGTGGCTTGCTAGAAATCGCGTAGCTTACCCATGTGACCCGCTGCAATTCGTTTGTGATTCGTTGGCTGATCCTCTCAAGAATTTCTTGCGGAAGATAGACCCAGTCAGCAGTCATGGCGTCAGAGGACTGTACGACTCTGACGATGACTATGTGACCTACTGCTCTTTCATCTCCTCTAACCCCTGTCGCAAGATCATCTCCCACGACTGCAAATGCTTGCCACACCTTACCGTAGTAACCTGATGCAACGAGTTCTTCCTCGACTATTGCGCTAGCTTCTCTGCAAATTTCAAGCTTTTCGAGAGTGACCTCGCCTATTATTCTAACTGCAAGACCAGGTCCTGGGAAAGGATGTGCTTCAACAATATCTTTGGGAAGTCCAAGCTCGATCGCAATTCTTCGCACCTCATCTTTGTAAAGTGCCCTCAGTGGCTCAATCAGTTTGAACCTCATCTTTGACGGAAGGCCGCCGACATTGTGATGAGACTTGATCTTTGATTCGATTTTTGACGCGCCTGCTGCACTCTCGACCACATCAGGATAGAGGGTTCCTTGAGCAAGCCACAGAGTTTTCCCTCCTCCAATCTTCCGAGCCACTGATTCAAAAGAACGAATGAATTCCTGACCAACAATCCTCCTCTTTTCTTCAGGGTCGGCAACTCCCCTGAGTCTTGCCAAAAATCTCTTCTTAGCGTCCAAGATCACTAGGCGGCTTCCGAGCTTCTTTCTGAAGCCAAGCTCGATCTTCTCTCTATCCCCCTTTCTCAAGAGACCATGGTCTACAAAGACGCAATATAGCCTATCTCCTACGGCGCGCTCCAAGATCCAGGCAGTCGTTGCAGAGTCCACTCCGCCGCTGAGAGCACAAATCACAATATCATCATTTCCGACCATCGAGCGAATGTCTGTGATCGTTTGCTCGATCACCTTCTCAGGTGACCAATTCTTTGGCGCTTTACAGATTTCGAATACAAAATTCGAAAGTATCTTCATTCCATTTTGCGTATGAGTGACCTCTGGATGAAATTGCACTGCGTAAAGCTGTCCATTTGAGATCGCGGCGAAGGGCGAGTTTTCAGTCGCAGCTATTGATTTGAAATTGTCTGGTAGAATTTTAGCCGCATCGCCGTGGCTCATCCAGCACACAAATGGAGTTCTTCTTTTCAAGCCCTGAAACAGCTTGTTCTTCGATGTAACTCTAAGGAGAGCCTTTCCGTATTCCTTTCGATCAACACGTAACACCTCGCCACCCATCTGATGCACCATAACTTGCAACCCATAACAAATTCCAAGAATTGGAATACCCATTTCGTAGATCTTCGCGTTGGGGAAGGGAGCAGTTGGTTCAGTAACGCTCTTGGGGCTACCGGAAAGAACCAGTCCTAATGCATTCTTTCTAGTTATTTCATTTGGAGAGATATTGTGTGGAACGAGTTCAGAATAGACTCCAAGCTCCCTTATTCTTCTGCAGATCAGATGGGCGTATTGAGCTCCAAAGTCGAGTACAAGTATTCTTTCCCGATCTTTCTCTTCGTGATTGTACTTCAACTGGTCAAGGACACATCCGAAAGAGAGTGTAAGAAAGCTGACTCTAATGAGAGAAGGTTAGATCTTTTCTTCGCCTGGGAGTATGATGCTGTGAGGCCTCAGCTCTTCGCTTCCCGCAGCGCTCACAGTTCCGAACCTCGCCTTCAGCCAAAGTTCCTTGATCGATGAGGCGCCTGCGTATCCAAAAGATGCTTTCAGTCCAGAAGCGAATTCTTCGACGACTACCTGCACATCTCCACGATAGGGAACAACACCTTCCACTCCTTCAGCGATTCCCTTTGAGGGCTGGTTGTACCTATCCATTGCAAAGCGCTTCTGCCGCGAAGCATCGCTACCCATTCCCCTGTAAGGCTTGTAGTATTTACCTCCCACCTTGATGAGCCCGCCAGGCGACTCGGTACAGCCAGCAAAGACATTTCCCATCATTACTGCGGAAGCACCGGCAGCAAGAGCTAGTGCTGCATCCCCAGCAGATCTTATTCCCCCGTCTGCTATTATGGGAATACTTTCCATTCCAGCTTCTTGCAGACCCAAAGCAATCTGCGTGACCGCAAACAGAGTGGGGGCACCTGCTTTGGTGACCTCTGAGGTGACACAGATTGAACCCGAACCAACTCCTGCCCTGATGGCACTCAATCGTCCATCAAGAGCTTCGATTGTGTCCCTCGTTCCTTCCAAAGTTCCTAGATTCCCAGCAACGAAATCTACCGAGGTTTCCTTCACGACTTTCTTCGCGGCTTCGAGGACATTTGAATTGTGAAAATGGGCAACATCTGAGACCAGTAAGTCCACATATTTTTCTATTGTCTTTGCTCTATCGAGGTCAAATGGAGAGACGGCAGCCCCGACCAAGAGCCTCCCCTGAGAATCTCGAGCCGCAAACGGAAATCTCTCTCTTGAATAGACGTCTTTGATCGTGATCAAACCAAGAAGCTTCTTGTCATTGCCTACGACTGGTAGCTTCTCTACTCTGTGCTTGTGCATAATGCGCTTTGCATCTTCAATCGAGACATCTGGTTGAGCGACTACGACGTCGCTTGTCATCACGGCCCTTACTTCTTCTGTGCGGTCAGCAAAATTGACGTCTCGCCTCGTGAGGATTCCAACAAGATGATCAGACTCCACCACTGGAAGTCCTGAGATAGAATGCTTGTTCATGAGCTCTAAGGCGTCGGATATCTTGTCATGCGGTCCAATTGTGAAAACATCTCTAATGACGAAAGACTCTGCTCTCTTGACCTTCTTTGCATTCTCTACCTGCTCCTCTATAGACATGTTGCGATGGATTATTCCAAGGCCCCCCTGTCTTGCGAGAGCAATAGCCATCTCGGACTCCGTTACCGTATCCATCGGAGAAGAAATGAAGGGAAGATTCAGCTTTATCGACTTCGTAAGTCGGACAGAAAGATCGACTTTATCAGGCTCAACCTCGCTTCTGCCTGGAAGTAGCACAAAATCTCTGAAGGTGTAAGCTTCGCTAGCCTTCACAAGCTTTGAATAGAAATCTATTGGCAAGTGGTCTAATTCTCCTTTTTAGAGCTTCACTTGCCAAAATTGTATCATGATTGCTTGGCTATAAGCGTTTGTCACTTGTTTCTGCGTTGTAGGATTTTCGGTTTCATGTTGGTCATTCTTGACGATCTACACATTTGGGCTGACGTGATGCATATCACGCCTCTACACAAAAAAATCGACAATTTTTTTCCAAATTGTGTGGCAGAGCATCGTATATTTGAGAAGGATATACACACACATGGACCCTTACTTTTTTTCGAGCATTCGAGTGAATGCCCAAGTTGCAGTGCTGATTATTTCGTTTAGTCGGGAATTGTCTCTGTAGTTGTATACGCTTATCTTGGCAATTAGTCCGTCCTTTTGCTCTATTTCATACCTCAAAATCTGATCCTTCGGAAGCTTTCCTAATTGCCCATCCTGCTGATCTTTGTTCTCGTATCCTTTCAGTATTCTGTTAATGAAAAACGACTCGAAAGGAGGAGTAGTCGGGGAGAGTTTGACGTCGCTCGCTGGAACGATGTCGATTCTGTTTGGGGTGATATACGCATTGGCCAGCAGAAGCCCATCCTTTGCCCTTCGTAGCGCTCTAGAACTTTCACCGCCACCTGTGCGTCGCGCTTCCAGCGCAGAAACTTCTTGTGCACCGAGTTCCTTCCGAGAACCAGTCTCAAATTGCGAACCCTTTACCGGCTCAACCTCCGGCCTTGGCAGGCTCTGACGAAGATTTGCAGCTGGAACAAAGCTCGCCTTTCTCAATATAGAGTCAACTATCTTCGCCAATTCTTTAAGATGGTCGAGCTCGGATTCTAGCTCCGATATCCGATTTTCGATCCACTCCTTTGTTTCAGCCGCCCTTCTTATCTCGTCTTCATTAGGAGCGGAGTCTTTTGATTCCATTTTGTTTCTTCTGGAGAGCGATTCACTAGCTATGGCGACATGGCTTAAATGTTTCCAGCCCTTCGAATTGCCTCTGCAACTCGAACCACATCCAATGTTGCGAAGACATCATGGGTTCGAATGACGTTGCATCCCTTGAAAACTGCAATTGCCGTTGCTCCCAGAGATCCAAATAGTCTTTCCTCAGGCTGCTTTCCTCCTGTAATTTTTCCGATGAATCTCTTCCTTGAAATCCCGATGCAAATTGGCAAGTTGAAACTTTCTCGCAACTTATCAAGCTTCGAAATCACAGTCGTATTCCATTCCACATTCGAGAGTCTTGCATCAGAAAAGAAACCTATCCCGGGATCGATTGCAATTTTCCTTTCCGGTATGCCTGCAAACTGGGCTTTCCTCAACGACTCTGACAGGGCATCCGAAATCCTTCTCAAAGGATCTCTCAAGCTCCCTGGTCTGATTTCATGAGCAGTCAAAATCAGAGAGCAGTCCTTGCATGATATCAATCTTGCAACTTCTTCTCCCCCTCTTTCTCTCAACCCATATACATCATTGATAATTGTAGCTCCCGCCGCAATTGCTGCTCGAGCCGGATCAAGTCTGGTGGTGTCTGCTGAGACCTCAATGTTCACCTTCGAACGCACAAGCCGGACAGCTCTTTCTAGCAGCCGTCTCTCCACTTCAGTTGAGATCTCCTGGGTCTTGTAGGGAGCTGTTGACCTTGCACCCAAGTCTATGATATCTGCGCCATCTCTCTCCATTTGAAGCGCAAGGTCGATAACCTCTTCATCAGTGCGCTTCACCGATCCTGAATAGAAGGAATCAGGAGTGAGGTTAATGACTCCCATTATTCGCACAGGATGACCATCTCCCACTTTCAGTTTTCCGAGAGTGCTTTCAATCATTTGATGTAACTCTCTCGCTCCTTTCCCAAGGTCAACCTTTTCTTTCTTTTACGGTTTGGGCGTTGAAAACAAAAGTACTCAAATGTGATTCTGAAGCTACCGAATATCTGCAATCCAGAAAACGAACTTTTTGTATCTTTCGAGAATTGACTCCATTTTCAGAGCATAGGCGTCTCTAAACTGGCGTAGCTTCGCACTCTGAGAGTAGCGAACAACAACAAGAAGAAGAGGAAGCACTTTTCATTCTCCCCGTAGCGGAAGATGATTTCCGATCGAATGAAATACGGACTTGGCGAAGAGTGGCATCGAGTGCTCTATCCGAGGATATGCAAGTCATTGCAATTTTCAGAATCTGAAGACAGATTGGGAAGGGATATTCTTTCTCATCTTTTAGCTTTGAAGGGAATTAGGCCGATGGATCTGCTTGGAAGTGAAAACAGTACAGAGAAAGAGTTTGCCTCCGTAATACTAGCAGGCAGGACACTTGCCAGAGATTTGAAGTTTCTTGGTAAGGATTTCTTACGAAACACTTACACAATTGCCGCCGACGGAGCCGGCAATGAGTTCCATCGAAAGTTTGGAGTCGTTCCAGACGCCATCGTTTCCGATCTCGATAGCTGTTCGTTCTCGTTGCTCAGTGAGGTAAGTTCATCAAGAATCTTATTCGTGCACTCTCATGGTGACAACATCAGGCAGATACTCTCTCTAGTTCCGATGATGGGCTCCAAAATTTTCGGCACAACTCAAGTGGAGGACGACCCCAGGTCTCGCGTGTTCAATGTGGGCGGTTTCATGGATGGAGACAGAGCTTGCTACATCGCGACCTTGTTAGGGTTCAAAAAGCTTCTCATTTTGGGGTTGTACTTTCCATTCTCTTCCAAATTCATAAAGAAAACAACGACCGAAAGGAGAAATAGAGCAACAAGTAGGAAGGAAAGAAAATTGGAGTGGTCAAAAAAATCCTTGCAACACTTGATCCTCAAGACAAGGGGGAAAGTGGATTTCTTTACACCCTCCCAAGATGCTTACGGAATCAGCGGACTGAAGAAGATTGAAGTTGCGCAGGCTCCGCTAGGAGCTTCCTAACCTTTAGGGCGATTTCTTCGGCCATCTCTCTTGTCCCAGCGCTACCTCCAAGATCGTAGGTTGTCTTCTTTCCCTCCGATATCACCTCAGTTGTTGCTTTGAATATAGCCTTCGATGCGCTTTTTTCACCAATATATTCGAGCATCCACGCGCCTGAGAGGATCGTAGCAGTGGGGTTGACTTTGTTTAGCCCCTTGTACTTGGGGCTACTTCCATGGGCAGGTTCAAACATGGCATAAGTTTCTCCAAAGTTTGCAGAATAAACGAGTCCAATGCTACCGATGAGCCCCGAAGCTTCCTCTGAAATGATATCCATAAACAAATTAGTGCTGAGAATGACGTGATCGTTGTAGAGTTGGGGGTTTTTAACGAGTTGCTGTGCGAAATTGTCTATGAATACTTCTTCCAAAATGATCCCAGGGTGACTCTTTGCGACCTCATGTGCAACCTCGAGGAAAAGACCATCTGTTTCCTTCAGTATATTGCTTTTGTTCACAACAACAACCTTATTCCATTTTCTCCTTTCGGCTTCCCTGAATGCAAACTCAGAGACCTTCTGGCTCGCTTGCCTCGTTATCTTGCGTATTCCAATGGCGGTGTCTTTGCTGAGCCTAAAGTCGAGACCGCTATACATTCCTTCAGTTGCTTCTCTGACGCAAACAAAATCGACATCCCCCAAGGGAGAATGATGTCCCGGAAAGGTCTTAACTGGTCGGACGTTTGCGAACAGATTGTACCTTTGACGGATGCTCACAGCAACTGATTTTGGAGAACCTGGCGTCCAAGGTGTTGTCGTCGGCCCTTTGAAGCATGCATTTGTCTCGTCGAGGATCCTCCAAGTCTCATCAGGGATTAAGCTCGGACCTCCGTTCCTCTCCCACCACTCGAGCCCGGCTTCGCATTGGATAAATTCAGTATCTGTTCCTGTTGCTTTCATGACTGTTAGCATAGCGTCGACGAGTTCTGGCCCCGTACCGTCGCCTCTGATCAGCGCTACTCGTTTTCCCATTTAGACACAAGACAACTCCCTATTGCTTTCTTACCGTCTTTTCTCCTTATCCGGCGTTTGTTTGATGGAAGCTCTCAAAGGAAACCAAGCACAGTCAAGAAAAGATCGCTTCTAGCATCAGCAAGCTTCGAGAAAGGCTGATTAATGTTTCTGCCTCCACTCGTTTTTTGAGGATCTTCCTAGGGGAGAATGGAAAAATTTCGAAACTGATTGGAGCTTTCGAGTTCCCTAAGCTCGAGTTTATCAACTATCGCGCCCGAAGGGCCTCTTCTTGCCCACTCGATGACCTTTCTTACTCGTTCTTCTTCTCCCTGAATCACAGCTTCAACTCTCCCGTCCGCGAGATTCCTTACCCAGCCAACCACAGAATTTTCGTCGGCCACACGCTTGAGATTTGATCTGAAGAAAACCCCTTGCACCTTTCCAGAGATGTAAACATGGAAAGTCTTGATTGGCAAGATCGTCCACCAATTTTTCTTGTGATCTTTCGACAGAAGCCACTTGTCTTGAAAGAACTAGAGTTTCTTTCAAAAGTATTTCAGAGTATTCTCGCTTCTTATCTTTACGAAGGTGCCAAGACTCTTCTTGTTCTTGTTACTTTTTTCCCGAGAGTCGCATCCTATTGTTTATTTTACAAAGAATACATAAATGGAGTTGGGAGATTCTTTCAATTTACGATTTGAGGCGGATCCTGATTCTCATGCAGTCTGAAGTCATAAGAGAGATTCACCTCACCTCCCTTTCAGGACTGGGGTCTTCCTACAAGCTAAGAGGATACTTTCTCCTCAGAACTAATGAAAATGACAAGGAGGAACATAAGATCATGTTCAAGGGTGTTGCCTTTGGTGGGTTGTACGGCGGGCACAATGTCAATGTCGAAATCAGCCGCATCTCGAAAAGAAAGATTATGGATTTGCTCGGTAAAGGCAAATCTGACGAAGAAAGGGAAGTCGATGAATTGCTTTCGGAGGTGCAGAGAAGGATACTCCAGGGGGATATGGTTGTCGAATTTGAAAAGATAAAACAGCAGGAGCCTAGAAGCGACTTGAACTGACACCTCCTTTTACTGCACATTCTCGGCATTTCACAAATTGTTTAATTATGTCGAGCAACTCTAAAGATGGGATGCAAGAATTTGCCGAAGTGGAAATGCTATCGATGTGGTGAGATCTACGACCAAGAAAGCCCACCTGACATTTGCACAAGATGCAACGCTCAAGTCTCCTTTTGGATTGATTGGACCGAAGCAAAAAGTCCTCTTGATGACCCAGTAAGCAAGTATATGGAAAGAGAGCTAGTAACGATCGGAATAAACAAGAGCGCTTGGGACGCCGCGAAACTGATGAGAGATAGGGGGGTCGGAAGTGTCTTCGTAACCCAGGATGACGAACCTGTGGGCATAGTCACTGAAAGGGACATGCTCTATAAGATTGTGGCTGAAGACCTGCCCGCCGCCCACGTATTGCTGAGAAAGATAATGTCGTCGCCTCTCGTGAGCGTGAGCGAAGATACTCCAGTAAGAAAAGCTATTCAGATTATGCAGGACAAAGGATTCAGAAGGTTGCTTGTGACGAGGGAAGGAAAGGCGACTGGCATGATAACTCAGTATGATCTAGCAGCCGTCGCGCTCAAAAGCACTGAAGTCGCATAAGGAAAGACATCTATTCAGCTATTTCGATTCAGTCTTTGCCTCAGGAGATGGAAAGCAGCAGCTCTTTTGAGGCCAGCTTTTTTTGTCTATTCTATCCTATGGAAAGCCCTCTCCTAACACGAGGCTTCCCTTTCCTGATTCATAGTAAATCGTTAGCTTAGTCTCGTCATCGAAGCGAAGCACGAAGTAATTGTCATTGCCCTGCTTTTCGTACTCCATTGAAATTATCCTGCGACCTTCGAGACGGGATGACAGCTCAGCCACTTGTTTTTCAGTTAAATCATCAGAAAATCTGTAAATCATAGATGTTTTTACCGAGAAATTTCGTAAAAAGTGTTTGCAACAAACAGTAAATTTATAAATGTCTTATGGAGGAATAAAGGTTCTCTTAATAAAACTTTTCTGGTCGATTTATATGAGCATTGACAACAAGGGCTACACTAATCTCTTTCGCCTGCAACGCTCGATTGATCGCTGTCCAAGATGTGGAAAGGGCCCGATGGTCGTCGACACAGCCGGCGGAGAGCTGTTTTGTAGCAATTGCGGTTATGTTGTCAAGGAAAAAATCGAGGAGATAGGCCCAGAGTGGAGGGCTTTCTCCAAGGAGGAAAAAGACGATAGGAGCAGGACTGGTGTTCCGTCGAGTCTTGCGATGCACGACATGGGTCTTGCGACTGTAATCGGCGTCGAGGACAGAGACGCTTCAGGTAAATCTCTTCCAGCATCGATGAAGGCCACGATCGAGCGCTTAAGAACTTGGGACGGGAGAAGTCAGGTCCATGAGCCCGTTGATAGAAATCTCCGTCAAGCTTTTAGTGAGCTTGATCGACTAGCAGACAAGCTCAACGTAAGCGATGCGGTGATTGAGAAAGCCGCATACGTTTACAGAAAGGCTCTTGAAAGGGGGCTAGTTCGCGGGAGATCAATCTCAGCGCTCATTGCAGCTTCTCTTTATGCAGCATGTAGAGATACAGAAACCCCTAGAACTCTGAAGGACGTTTCGGCGGTCAGCAACGTCAAGAAAAAGGATATTGCACGATGCTACAGGTTGCTGCTCCGCGAAATGGATCTGAGAATGCCAGTAGTAGACCCGACAAAGTGTATTTCGAGAATCGCAAGCAAGGCTGGATTGTCTGAGAAAACGAAAAGAAGAGCGCTCGACATCCTCAAAAGAGCTGAGGAAACTAGAACTTCTGCTGGAAAGGATCCCATGGGCCTTGCAGCCGCTGCCCTCTATGTAGCCTGTGTCATGGAAAACGAGAACAAGACTCAGAAGGATGTTGCAGAGGCAGCTGGAGTGACCGAGGTTACAATAAGGAACAGGTACAAGGGATTGAAATCGGCGCTCAAAATCTAAAGCTTCAGGTTTTGCCCGATTTTACCGACTTGGCTTAGACTTTTACTCTTTCCTTTGCTTTATTTCGGAGCTCCTCAATGTTGAATAACATTGGATAGTTCTTTGACAATATGTTAGTGTACATCTCTGCCTCTTCGTCCGACAAGTACTGAAACATGTATTGTCCGTTGTAAGGAGAGGGAAGCCCCTCTCTCCTTGAAAATTCTATGTGTATCAGCGGATCCCCTCTCTTGATCGTGATTGGAGCGCGCTCGTTGTTAAGATTGACGAGCTCTAGTGCAAGTCTTCCGACGAAGCCGCTATGAACCTTTACAGAATTCAAGAACGATAGCCCGAGCCTTCCGAACTTGCTCTTTGCTGTCAAGTGGCCTACCAAGTCCGGGGGAGAAAAAACTACTTCATTTGAAATGACATTTCGATGCTCCAAATAATTGAGTACGGTTTCTTGCCTGACTGTTAGAACGTAACCATCGCCATCAAAGAGGTCGTAATCAAACGGATGAATACATTTTACCTCCTCTACAAGCTTGATTAGTTCACTCTTGCCAAGCACTGTCATGATTTCTTAACCTCTTTTCTTTTGGTAGTCTTTTTCACAATGTCACAGCTAAATTTCGTAATGTTCTTCTTCGGATTTTCTTTCTTCGCTTTGGTTTCTAGAGTTTCCCACAAACGGGATAATAATTGTAGGCTTCTATCAGCGCCGGGGGTGGGATTTGAACCCACGAGACCTTGACGGTCACAGGCTAGCCGCGAGCTTGGCTTCACTTTTCATCACAATTGACGGAATCCACTTACTACTCCAGGCTAACGCATGAATCTCCTCTTTCTTTCTCTTGTAATCCAAGATTGTGCGAGAATTTTCTGCGCCCTACCAGGTTACCTGCAAGCCACACATCTTTGTAAGTATTGGTATGCTCTAGGCGACCCCGGCCCTCCCTTTCAGACAAAAAAGAAGAGCCACTTTGCTTTTCCTCCCTAATCTCTAACTTCTTCTGCGACTCTCTTTTTTCGGTTATCTTACACCTCTTCAAAAAAATTCATCGCTATTCAAGGAGTTCATTCTTTCGAACCTTGACCGAGCGTATTTATCGAACCGAGAATCGAGTCCTTTAGCATTTCTTCTGATAGAGTTTCTGCTTCGCCTTTAGTTTTCCACATCCTCGGATAAGTCCCTTGCTTCATGATCACTCTTCGTGTCAGGGCTGCGATGCCGTGCTCTTGAGTCCTGATTTCATCAGCTGCCATCTGAGCTTCCGCTATAGCGATAATCTCGCCCTTTGACGTGAAAAGACCAACAAAATCTCCCTTTGATAGTGCCTTCGAAAGGGACAATATCCCTGGAACAGCAAGCTGAGCGCCCTGACAGATCGATTCGACTGCTGAATCTCTCACTATGATTTTCGGAAGGAAATTAAGTGCTTCCTCGACGGGACGGATCACTCTTCTCAAACCACTTTCATCGCGCTTTTCTTCGTAATTCGCCTTAGATTCAAAGAGATCTTGCAGTCTCACCAAAACATCTTCGCCGAATTGGCATACTCTCGTTCGTCTAAGTTCGGCCATTGTAGCGCCTACGGCTAGGACTTCGCCGATGTCGTAGACCAGCTTTCGTACATATGTTCCAGCTTCACAAAGGACTCTCAAGAGCAGAAGATTTCCAAACTTTTCGAGAATTTCCAATTCGTAGATGTGACGAGTTCTCGTGGCTCTCCTCACGGAGGATCTCTGGGGAGGCTTCTGGTAAACGCTCCCCGTGAACTGAGAAATTGTTTCACGGAGTAGCTGATCGGGAACAGAGTCGTGAATCCTAGCCACCGCGACATATTCCTTTGGACCAAAGAGCAAAACTGTAAGCGCCTTGGTTGCATCCCCAAGTCCCACCGGAAGTATGCCCGAGACCGGAGGATCAAGCGTTCCACTGTAACCCGCTTTCTCAAGATTCAGCATCTTTCGTACCCATGCTGCCACCTGATGGCTCGTTGGACCCTGAGGTTTGTCAAGGATAATGATTCCGTAGTTAAGGTAATCTGAAAGGGATCGTTTGTGGGGTTCAGAGCCGAATTTTGGGTCGCTTTCCTCCTCTCTTATTGTAAGAAGATCTTGCGATTGCGACATCATTTTCTTGAATGTTGGCGGGTCGATGACGGGCCTTCTTTCTTCCTCAGGTAAAAGAACAACATCCCCTTCCAATTAACGAATGTCTTCCTCTCTCTTCTGATCTTCCTTATACCAATTTTTCTATCTTGGAAGCTCGTTTATTCAGATGATCGCCTATTACCTATCTTCTCGATATAATTTCGAACCAACGAAATTGCTTCGCTTGATACTTTGTGTGCTGACTCGTTTTCCGTGTCAATTACATAGTTGAAGACCGACAGATCGTTGCCAAAGTCGATCCCGTAAAGAGAACGGTACAGGAGCCGATTCTCCTCGTCTCTTGTCTTTACAATCTCAAGTGCTTCGTCAAGCGATATAGAATCCCTTGAAGCAAGCCTCTTTGCTCTTGTTTTGAGACTAGCCTTGAGCCAGATCTTCAATCCATCAGAACAAATCCAAGGAAGCGTGTAGCTTGTGATAACTACTCTTCCTCTTTTCACGTATTCGATAAGTCTTCTGTCTACTTCTTTGTCGAATTCCTTGTTTGAATTTCTCTCTGCAAGAAATCTCATTCCCTCAGGTGTGTCCCACCAGTCTGAGCCTGAAGGCTTGTACCCCTTCTCTAGTGCCATTTCCTTCAACATGTCCCCTCCTCCAACCAGACGAAGCTCGAATTTTTCCGCAATTGCCCGCGCGACTGTAGTTTTGCCGACTGAAGGCATGCCGCTTACGATGATAGAGATCTTCTCCTGCTGATCGTGATCTTTCCTTCCCTCCCTTTCTTTCTCACTTGATGACGGCAAAAGAGGTGCTACGGTTTTCAAGGACGCAATATTCACGGCATTCTTTAGAGACAAGAATTCTAATTACATACTTAATGAGTTCTATGTCTTTTTCTTTTTCTAATTGATGCGGTTTGTGCAAAAGAGGAGGAGGAGGAAGAAGAAGAAGAAAAAGCAAACGAAAAGTGTTGAAAGAATGAATTCAATCAAATGTGAGTCCGAAGAGCCGTGTTATGATTGTACTGAAAGCAAAGGAACTTATGAGATACCACCAGAAGTACGGCATCAATATCGGTATGCTAGTCACTATCAGTGGAATCGAAATGGGCGCGACCGCAAGAACACAAACATGTGCTCCGTTGAGAAATTGAGTCATAAGAAAATATAATCCAAAAAATGGGAGCGCGAAGAAAAGTGTAGGCTTCAGATTTTCTGTCATCATCTCAGCTTGCATTTTCTGCATTTGTTGCTGCTTCTTCTTCAGCTTCTCTTGCTTTTGCTTGTTCCCCTCTTTGATTGCTGCCCTCATCTCTGACTGGAAAGCTTTCATTTCAGCTGTGTAGCGACGAACTTTTTCTATATTCGTTAGTTTGAGCCTTCCTACTGCTGAAATAAGATTCACTCCGACAGCTAGCACTACTACAAGAGCAGTATACTGGAGTTCAATGTTTTGCTGGCCACATGGTGCATTAAGAGTCCCTGCGCTAAGAGTAGATGCAGCTAGCAGACGAAGTGGCTGAAGAAGAAGGAAGAGAAGAAGGAGAAAAGATTCCAAGGTCGTAATCTACTCAACCAATTGCATTCAGTATGCTTTGGGCAGTTTCCTCGACCTTGTTCTCTTCGTTGTGAACAACGAGCACTGGACAAGCACATATCAGGCTCGAGGCAAACAGAAGGGATTTGGCCGCTTCAAGCTCTAGCTCAACTGATTCTCGTTGAACGTTTTCCCTTATCCTTGAAGTGTCTTTCTTTCTTCTTTCGATTATTTCTTCAGGGCTTGCAGTCACAAGAACTATATGCGTAGGTCTCAGCGCTTGTAACACGTCAATAGGCATACCAGGCCAAAACCCTTCAGGAGTCGAGATAAACAAGTGTGTATCGACGATTATGAAACCATTTCTCATCATCGAGATTGCAGTAGCTGCTTTCACCTGAATTTTTCTCTGGGCTTCTACAGGGAGCTTCCGTATTGAATCTCTCGAGTTTACGCCGTACTCTTTTGAGGCCCGCTCCAACATCACAGTTCCATAGTTTACGACTTGAGCAGGAATATTCCTTGCCTTAAGAGCTTGAACCATCTTGTCAATTACTGTACTTTTGCCAACCCCAGGGATGCCTACGACCACAACGGATCTTCTCCGTTTTGTTTGCTCCGTGCTTTCGATCTCCATTCCCCCCCCCTTGGCACCTGTTGTGTGTTTTTTTCGTTTACTTGAGAAGTCTTTCTTTCTTTCTTGAGTTGAGCTTTTTCCTTTTTTTCTTGAAGATCTATGTCTCGGGAAAAAGAAAACACTTCCCCCACCTAAAGCCCTCTGACCTTGTCCTTCTAAAGCAGAAGAATTCGCAACAATGATAATAATTACAAGTATTCTGAGCAGTTTCTCTACTTGCGTCCAAGCAAGGCTCCGAGTCTTGGCATCATAGACTCGAGCTGCTCCTTGACTAGCATCTGATAGTACTGTATTATAATGTCGATCATTAGGAGGAGACCAACCCCAGTCCCGTAAACTCCCAAAAGCTGAGCAAGGGAAGCCAAAAGACCGATGAATATTCCCCCGAGAATCGTGATAACTGGAATGTATTTTGAAAGGATAGCCTCGACAGAAGCCCCTGTCCTCCGAAATCCTGGTACCATGACATCAGCGCCAATCAGATTTTTTGCAGCGGCTTTGGGAGATAGTCCGCCGATCTCAACCCAAATCCTTGCAAACATTACGGAGAATGCCACGGCGAATGCAACATAAGTTAGAGCTCTGATCCAGTCGGTCCCTGCTGCGTAGACAGGAGTCGTAGGACCGGTCATGTAATAAATAAGCGAACCCTTGAGAGGCTGGTATGAGAGAGGGGACTGAGCAGAAGTCACCGAAGTCAGATTATACTTTGCAAAATAGTTGAAGATATGGTTCGAGTTGTTGAGATCATACTGTTTCCAGAGATAGGCTGCAAAGAAGGATATGTTTGCGACTAGCGCCGAGAACAGTATAACTGGTATGTTAGAAACGTAGAGAAGCTTTATCGGATAAACTCCTGCGAACCCTCTATATTTTGTAGAAGTTATTGGAATCTCTATTCTCATTCCTTCGACATATATCACAATCAGCATCGCTGCAAGTGTCAAGATTAGCCCAAAGCCACTTGGAAATTGAGGAGCATCTGGACGGAAAAGCGCTTCAGCTGGATGACCAGCTGCGATCGCGCTAACCAAGAATGGGACAAAACCGTAGATCGATGTGACCCCCTGGGTTACTGGAACTTGCAGGGGGCTAAAAATGTCCCACATGACCCGTTGCGCTACTCCTGCAAGAATGAAAAGGCTCACTCCGCTACCGATTCCCCAACCCTTTTGCACGAGTTCGTCCAAGAGCATTACGATTACGGATGCAGCAAAGAGTTCGAAGAATATAGCAATTGAAGCTGCCGCGTTGATCTGCCCGAAGAGTCCGCCTAGCAGATAGGCTGAAGCCTCAACTGCTATTACTATAATGGTGAGGAATTTCGTCGCCGACGTGAATAGTGCCCTGTCATCAGGATTTTGGAAATCGACTTTGATAATCTCTGAACCAGCAAGAAGCTGCAGTATCAGTCCAGCGGTTACTATTGGACCGATGCCAAGAGTCATCAATGTGCCTTGTTGAGAGGCAAATATGATACTCGAATAGGAGAATTGACTTTGAGCACCTACAGGAATTCCAGTCAGAGGCGTTACAGCCATGACCATATAAACTATGACTGCTATTCCAGTCCAGATCAGCTTTTCATTTAGAGAAGGCTTTCGCGTGGGTTTCCTAATTTCTGGCAACACCGTTGCTGCTGCCTTTATGAAATTTGTCAGGGCACCCATGCAATATCAGCCAATATCCAGATTTTCTCGGACTATATCAAGAAAGCGGATTTCATACTAGTTTCTTTTGTGTCTCTCTCTCGCCTTCTCACTTTAGAGCTAGCTCTTGAGTAACGAGCCCGCTGTCTGATTTTTCTTTCACAGAGTTCGAAGAGCTGTTGCCACGTCCTATTATAACGCTGCCACCGGCGGCCTTTATTTTTTCTATAGCCGCTGGAGTTGCAATCGGGACTCGGACTGTGAAAGCACCTGGAGGCTTTCCATTTCCAAGGAGTTTTTGGTATCCCATGCTTCCAAGATCGATGATTCCTTCAGAAGATCTAGGAAAAGACCCCAGATCTTCGACATTAGCCCATCGTTTTACCTTCTGAGAGTTCGGAGGCCTGAACCTGTTCCTTCCGAAGTGGTCAGGAGCGTACTTCACCAAATAGCTCCATTTGTGCTTGTGCAGTCCAGCCATCCCAGATCCTCCCTTTGCCCCTGTTCTTCTGTGCTGACCGACCTGCCCCCATCCGTGAGTCCTTGACCCTCTCAGACGACGAACCTTCCTTAGACGTGTAGCCATTTCCTTTTGTCGTTCCACTCCTTCTATTCCTTCGATCTATTTTAAAAACACAAAGAGATGCTCTCTTTCTTTATCAGAACTTGAAAATGTAGCTATCCGATTCCTTGCTGATGCGTAGATGATACTTTTGTCTCATGATTTCCCGTATGGTTCGATTTCATTGGTTTTATGTGATGTACCTCCATTTCGTGAAAGTGTGTGCAATGATCAATACAAGCTAGTCGAAATATCCAAAAAAAGGGCATGAAGGGATTTCCTATGATCGAGTAATATAAGTGGGAAGGCTTGCGTCTCTCTCTTTATCTTTACGGCAATTACCAAGGGATAAATCAGGCTGTCAAGTTTCCGCAATTTCACAGTGCGACAATATTCATCTGCTTCAATCTCAAATCATCTTCTCGATCATCTGAGGAAGCTCTTTGTTCCACCCCAGTATTCCTCCCTGAGTGAATAGTCTTCGCGACGAGCGTTTGAAACCTCCTCGAGGAGGTTTCAACCTAAAGAAGCTACGAAATCCTTGCGCGTCATCCAGTTTCAATTTTCCACTCGCGACGTCTCTTGCAAGTTCATCCAAGGAAGAGTAGTTGGCCCGTCTTGGAAGCTCCTCCTCAGGTACCTTCCTCCCGTTTGAGCTTTCCGCTTTCGAACGAATCAGTTTCTCAACAATTTCGAAATCTGCTTCATACCAAGCCAAGTGCTCCTTTGCACTCTTGAGCATCCCTCGATATGCGGGTGTGTCTGGAACAATGGTCGCATTGAAGCGTCTCAGAAGGTGTAGCTGCTCGAGCGTCTTTCTAACTGGCTTGCGTGTGTTGACTAGACCCCTCATGTTAACGACCAACAAAGATCCTCTCGAACTCTTGCGAGACGCTCCATCATCCCCCTCCTTTCCCTCCCTTCCTTTGACCTCTGAAACAAGATTAGTCATGTAGAGACTCAACTCAAAGTGTAGCCATATGTCTCAAAAAGACTCGAAGCTATTTTACCACGCTTATACCGTGTATCTTTTTCAGAGCGTCGTAGACAGCGTAGGCGATCGATGACATTGTGCTTGTTGAGCCATATGTTCTGGTCCATGCATCCTTTACGCCAGCAAGAGCTAGGAGGTTCTTCACAGTCTGTCCTGCTACGAGTCCTAGTCCTCGAGGAGCTGGGATTATTTCTACTCTCACGCTACCACCCTTTCCAGTGATCCTGAACGGAACTGAGTGAGGCCTCCCATCTCTGCATTCCCAGCTTCCGCAGCCAAGCTTGACCGGAATCACGTTGAGATACGCATCACTTGTGGCCTTGTCGATGGCAACCCTCATCTGCGACGCCTTCCCTCTCCCCACGCCGAACCATCCAGCTTCATTCCCTACCGCGACGACCGAGGCAAACTTTGTGATCTCGCCGGCATCAGTTTGCTTTTGGACTATTCCGACGCTTACCACGTTGGTTTTCATGTCGGGGACTAGCAGCTTCATTATCTCCGGTTCCTTGATCTTCTGACCGGTCTCGAATATTTCTTCGATGGAAGTTATCTTACCGGTTGAAACAAGAACACCTAGTCGGGTCTTGGGAACCCAGGGTACTTGCTCGCGCTCTCTCCTGCTTTGACTTCTCTCCCCCCGACCCGCACTGACTTCAGTAGCTGGAGCTTGACCGCTCTCTGAACTGGGAACCAAAGGCTGCGACATGTTTCTTCCTTTCTCTTTGTCTTTCTGTTTTTTCTCGATCTTTTCAGCGGCTCTTGTTACGGTCAAAAAATTCTATGATTGACTAGAGAAATCAATTTTTTCTATTCTGGACTTTGCTTCTTCGAAATGTTTGTGATAATTTGCTGGATCAAAGCCTGATGCGATGACTTGAGAGAACCTCTTCCTGAAAAGATTCGGATCTTTTTCTTGCAACTCCTTTGAAAACCGTTCTATATGTTCTCCCTTAATTCTCGTCTCATCAGGCAAAATTTCTTCACCGACTGCTATCTTGAGACCAGCGTCATTTGCGCCAGCCAAGAGAGAAGCTATCCTCGATCCTTGAACAAACCTCCCAACACCTGAATAAAAGCAAGCACTGTCATAACCTTTTGCAACTGATCGTTTTCCAAGAAGGTACCCGGTCAGATAGGCCGCGGGCAAACTTTTGAATGATCCATTCCAACCGGCTAACGCGGAAAGTTCCTTTGATGAAGATTGGCACAACGTTACATCTCCGTTGAGACTTGCTTTGTGAAGTTGTGTTAGAATATACCTTCCAGAGATAGCAGCTGTCACGAAATCACTACGTCCTATAACGATTCCCTTTCTCTTCCTGTAATCCGTTTTTCCTTCTCTTCTTCGTCTGAAGATTGGAGAGTAATTCTTTTTCGAAAAGTTCAAGGGAATTTGCAACACTCCTCTTAGCTTACACCTTTTTTTGGTTCTAGATCCTTCTCGCAGTTTCTTCTTCTTCTGTCGCTAGCCTACAGTCTTCCCCTAAACGATGACATCTCTTCTTCTAGACGCTTTCTTGTTCGGATCTCTCCGCCTTTGACTTTGGGATAAAGAATTTTGAACTGTTGGTTCGTAATCAAACCTCTGTCTCTTGCAACTTTCAGCCTGTGACGTAACATCCTGACTTGAGCCACCCAGAGCTTCTTCTTTCCCACCCTTGCACCCCTTGCCCCCTTTTTTGAGCCTTGACCCTTGCCGCGCAGTTTTGCCTTGTATCTCCTCTGCCTAACTCTTCCTCTAGAGTTACCTCGAGCAGGCTTCGCTCCAATAAGACCTGCAGATATCCATCCACGGATGCTTTCTCTTGTTATCGCGTCTTGAAGTTGCTCGGTCGCGTCGGGATCAAGTCTTATTCTAGACCTGCCAACCCCAAGGACTTCGGCAGCCATCCTACGCTTACTACTCAAGTCAACCATGGCTTTCTGATTCACTCATTTACTTGATTTAGAGTTCACTCAAATCTCAAGATTTGCCTTCGGTAGCGCTTTGAGATTGTTCATCATCTTGTGATTGCAGACCCGATTCTACCTTCTCGGGCTCAGAGTTTTTTCCTGCCTCACTTCGAATGCTCTGTTCTTCCTCTTTCTCCTCCGCTTCTGCTTTGATCCCTTCTTCCGCTTCGCCCTTAACCTGACGCAGCACGCCCCGCGCATTGAGCAACTTTATGCCAAGCTCTTTTGCCCTTCTTGCGATTTCGATTCTCTTTTTCTTTCCTACAGTACTGGCAATCCTTGCGACTTCTTTATCGGGGGAAATCTTTTCAAGTTCTTTGACATTGTGAACAAGCACCTCCTTTAAACCTGAAGGATGTAGTCCACGAACTGCTTTTGGCAAGCGGTATCCGACCTTTACAAGAGGAGGCCATCCCTTAACGGAAAGCCTCATGTGACTATCTATTCCCTTCGGCTTGCGCCAGGCCTCATGAATCCTCACATACCGCCATGATTCTTGCCTCCTGAATCTGGGCTTCTTAGACTTCATCGCATTCTTTAGGGCCCAAAGTCTCGAAAGACGGCCCTCGCTTCCCAACTCCTCTTGCGTCGGGGAAGCTCTTCTAGCGACGGATTCGCTCATAGACATAAACACCATCCAAGAAAACTCTCTGATCCTTTCTTTTTACAGTCGTTGCTTGTTCTATGTTGGCAGCTGTCTGTCCAACATCTTTGATAGATGGGCCAGTCACTTTGATGTCTTCCCCTTGAACCTCCACTTTGCAGTCACCAACAATGTCTGCAACCCTTGGAGATCTTTCCCCGTAGAAATTCTCAATCAGCACCTGCTTTCCCTGCACCTTGACAGCCATAGGAAAATGAGCAAAAATTACTTTCAACCTGTACTCGTAACCTTTTGTGACTCCGTGAATGGCGTTTTTGATGATAGAGCCGGCAGTCTTGATAACTGATTGATTCTTTCTTCTCGCCCCCACTGTCGAAATCTGAACCTTACCAGCCTCAACCTTAAGCTCAACAGGAATCTTTGAGAAATCCTCTGAAACTTTTCCAAGAGGACCAGTTATAGTCATAATACCATCTTTGAACTCGGCGCTCACGCCTTGCGGTAAAGTTACTTCCTCAACAAGCGTTTGACGCTTCTTCGAAACATATTGAGATTGTTCAATAGACATATCCAACTAGTCTACCTCCGACACCTTTCTCTTGAGCTTCGATATGCGACATAACGCCGTCTGGAGTAGAAACGATCAAGATGCCAACGCCAACTGCGGGAAGGAACTGTCTTTCCCACCTGATGAACTCGTTCTTCTTAACACTGTATCTCGGGGAGATAACTCCACACCTGTTTATCCTTCCCAAGAGCTGGATCTTGAATTTACCAGCTATGCCATCATCGATGAACTCAAACTCACCAATGTACTTGTTTTTCTGCATGGAACGAAGAACAGCCGAACCAAGTTTCGAAGCAGGCACTACAAGGCAATCCTTCTTGTTCCTCACTTCATTGTTGTAAATCGTCGAAAACAGATTTGCTAATACATTGTTTGACGGCATTCGAATGAAATCACCCGCTGAAAAAAAGATTCTATTCGTATTTTTTGAAGCCAAGCTTGGTTGCAAATTCTCTAAAACATTGCCTACAAAGCATCAGATTGTATTTTTGGATCAAAGCACCATATTGACCACAGCGTCGGCACCATCTTGAGCCCTTTCCAAACTTTCGGGGCTTTCCATGTCTTTCCTTAGGCAACTTTTCCTAGACCACCTCAACCGAAAAGTTATTTTTGAAAAAAGAAATTGCTTCTTCCTTTGTGACTCTGTGATGCTTGCCTATCTTTGATCGGTTTCTCAATCTTCTCGCAACTCTGTAGCCGGGTCTCTCAAGTACCGTAGAGACGTTCATGCCGAAAATTCCAATCTCCGGGCTGTATCTTACACCCGGTATCTCGATATGTTCCTTTATGCCGAATGAACAGTTGCCGAATTTATCGAACGAACTCTCAGGAATTCTGTTCTCCCTTGCCTTAAGCAAAAGCTTCAGAATCTCAAACGCCTTCTGTCCTCTTAAAGTCACAACTATCCCTATGGGCTCTCCTTTGTGAATGCCGAAATCCCTGATGCTCTTCCTCGCACTTCTTGAACTCGCCCTTTGCCCTGTAAGGTCCTCTAAGACTCGTCTTGCGCGTTCTATTGCTTCTCCAGAGCGACCAACTCCTATGTTTAGCACAACCTTACCGATCCTACACTCCTTCATGCCATTTTCCGCGCTTGTCGTTGGGGGCTCGTTGACGGCAACGACTGCTGATGCTTGCATTGGTGTAACTCACTGTTGAGAGAATTCCTAGATTACAAGTCATGGGAGCAGTGCACAATTAAGGCTTGATGTCAAGCCAATACACTTCTCTTTGCCACTTTACTTATTGTGAGAGGAGGTAATTCCTTGCCGAGAGGCAATAGAATTGAAGTGGGGATTTCAGAAGAACTGCCATCCGACAGGGTCACGCTTGCAATTGGAGCTCTTGAGAATGTACCTTCCTTTAGCCCTTCGACTGTTACAATCTCTCCTGAACGATCGCCTTTCAAGATAAGTGCAAGTTCGGACGGAGCTAGACGAAACGAAGACTGAAGTTTCTGCCCCGGAACCTCTATGATGCAAGAGTCTCCAGGCTTCAAGCTCGTGCCCCCGTTCTTTTCTAAAATGATGCTCCGCCCATCATGTAATCCATATACAAACTTGTCCGTCGAAATTGCTCTCTTTGATCTGACCTGACATATTTTCAAACTTCTTTCAGAGGAACTTGCCTCAACTGGAGTAAGTCCTGACCTGTCCGGAACAATCCGATACAACTTTCCGGCGCTTGAAATTTCTAGGATATCCATCAGTCCAACTGGGAAACCCGCAGATTTTACAGGTCGTCCATCAACTGTTATTTTGCCGTCATTAAGAACGAGGAGTCCCTCCTTCCTAGTTCTTACCAGCCCGAGGACATCCCTCAACAACACCAGAACCGGGTAGCTGAATGCCTTCGGATGCGGGCCTGGTTCCGTCTGAGGAACGAATCGCTTCTCCTTTCTAGGAATCTTCCAAAACGAAGGAGCTGCTGATCTCTTAGTCCTTAAACTCCCTGATTTTCTAGCCATGGTAATTGATCATCTCGAGTCAACTTCGAGGACTCATCATCAATTCGAAGCTATTTCCTTCCCTCAAGCTTCTCTCTTCTCCATTTGTCATCCAAGTTCAAATTTGTAACTATAAGGTTCGGTATAGCAATTTTGACAGGTGTAGTGCCTCCAGCTATCTTTTCTCGTGTGATGCCTTCAATAGTCACCCTTCCTTCCTTTGGGTATACCTTCTGAATCTTTCCTTCTATACCAGAGTACTCTCCTTTGATGAGTTTCACACTGTCACCTGGTCTCACTCTCACGGTGCTTCTAGCGTATTTTACTTTCATGTCACTTGAGAGTGCAGCCTTTGCATTTCTAGAATTTACCATATGCAGAGGCGCAGTCAAGGAATACTTTCTTACCTTACCAGGTTTTGATGAAGGGAAATTTCTAATTTTCATGGTTTCTCGAAACTCACGCGCCACTTTACAAACAGAATACTCTCACTCTTTCGCTCGGAAAACTACTAAACGATCATAGTAGCCAAGTTTGCAATTCTAGGCCATCTTTCAGCTGCCTCTGATGCAACCGGTCCCTTAATGTCGGTTCCCTTCATATCCCCTTCGGGAGTTATGATCACCGCGGCATTATCCTCGAATACTACTCGCTGCCCACTGGGCCTTCTGACAGGGTACTTTTGCCTGATAATAACAGCACCATATGTCTGTTTCCTTAGCTCCGGAGGCCCCCTCTTCACAACCACGGTCACATGATCTCCCACCGATGAGCTTGGAACTCGTTTGAGTCTTCCATGATATCTTGTTACATTCACAACCCTTAGTGTCTTTGCTCCAGTATTATCCGCGCATGTGATAATGGAGTTGACTGGAACGGCCCTCGTGATGTAGAGCTTGAATTCTGAAACTCCCTTTGCGGATACTGCTCTTGATTTGCTCGACATGAAATGCTTGGATCACCGCCCTTTTTTTGTAGCCGTTGAAAACTCGTCTTCCTCTTGCTGTTCATATGCTCTTACGGATTTGTGAGTATTGTCTTTCTCAAATCTGACTGCTTAGCGACCACTACAAATGACACTGTCTTTGCAAGTGGTCTAGTTTCAGCAACTAGTACAGTGTCGCCGACTCCGATATTATCAAGACATGGAGGAAGATGGGCGTGAACTTTTGAGCGTTTCTTCAAGTATCTCATGTATTTCGGATTGTATTGAAACGATTCTCGCTCAATCACTGCCATGTTCTTTGCTGATACGCTTACGGTCCGTCCGGTCAAAAGTTTGCCCCTCAGTGATAGCTTGCCATGAAAGGGACAGTTGATATCCTCACATGCTTTGTCTGGGGCTCTAACATCAAGACCAATATTCCTCGACTCAGCCATATGTTCCTTTTCCTCCTTTACATCTCCAAACGTAATTTGTTAAATCTAAACACTATCCTTTGATTCTTTCTTGCGGTGCCCCCAGAATTTCATTACCCCGTAAAATGGTAGTTTGAGGAGAACTGTTTGACAATAACCTGATTGTGACAGCTTTCTTTGGAATTGTTAAACGCCTTTCCTCGTGAGAATTCCGACTAACCCCTCTCACGACTTCCTGCAAAAGAATTGTTTGTTTTGTCTCCCCCAGTACTAGGCCGCTTCTTCCGAGAAGAGTGGGGTCTTTAGAGTCGACTATTTCTATCAAGTTACCGATCAACATTCCTGTAAACACCGGTACTCTCATTCTGATTTTACCCAAGCCCTTGATATTTCCTTCCGAATGCAATAGATCTGATCAAAGTGAAAGGGTGTGTGGGGGCATAAACATTCAAACCTTATAGAAGTCGACAGGGAAAGCATTTTACTCCTTTTTCTGTTCTCTTTTGTTCGTCTGATTCATAACCGTCAAAACCCGTGCAATGTTTCTCCTCACAGATTTTATTTCGCCCAATTCCTTCTTCAAAGTTCCTCGAGCAGCAGCAGAACGAAATTTCGAAAGTTCTGTTCGTAAATCATTTAGCCTCTTAATCAGATCCTCTCTTGAAAGCTCTGATAATTCCTTACTCTTGATTTTCTTCATTGAATTGATTTCTCCTCCGGCTGTCCCGTCACACCGATCTTCTCGGATTGTTTTTCTGCGGTTGATGTCGAGAAACCCTCAATCGCACTCCCAGCTGTTTCCTTTGCTTCTGATGTTTCCTTTGCCTGTTTTGATTCCTCACTTTTTTCGTTGGTCGGTAATTCAGGTGTTACTCCTTGTTTCAATTCTATTTCAGGTGGTATTGCGTCCTTGATGGCAATTTTGACTCTGACACCATATAGACCCATTTTAAGAAGAACGTCAGTCGTGGCTTTCCTCACAGATCTCTCTGCCGTATCGCCACTTTTGGGAACCACTCCAGCAGTGTACTTCTCAAAGTGAGCCCTCTCACTTCTCAGTTTACCAGAAATGATGATTTCAGCTCCCATCGCTCCTGCGTTCATCATTGAATTGAGTGCCCATATCGCAGCTCGTCGAAAGGCTGTCCCTCTAACCACCGTCTGTGCAATTCTTGAGCACATGATTCTTGGGTTGAGCTCGGGAGCTTGTTCTTCAACTACGGAAATTTGAGGATTAGGAAGCATGAATTTCTTTTCAAGTTTCTCTGTGAGATCTCGGATTCCAATCCCTCGGCGTCCTATGACTAACCCGGGTCTCTGAACGTACAAAGTGATCCTCGTGCCAACTGGAGATGTGCTAATATCTACTCCTCCGTAGCCAGCATCTTTCAGCTGCTGTTCGAGGAATTCGTCAAGTTCAGCGTTTCTGGAGAACTTGTTCATTACTTTCTTGACGGTGGTAATCGTGGTCGAAGACAAAAATCAAACGAGGCCTCCGTTTAGGGGTTTAAGATTCTGTAGCAACAAGTTCGATGTGAACAAGAGTATTGAATGAAGGTGAAGAACGACCTTGTGCTCTGGGAGTGTAGGCTTTGATCACTCTTCCTCTCTGAGCTGCTGCATGAATAATTTTCAACCTGTCTATATCCAGCCCTTTAAACTCTGCGTTTGCTTCAAGATTCGAAAGGACAAGAAGGACTTTTTCAGCGGCTTTCTTAGGATAGGCTCCTGTGTGGAAACCACTAATCTCAGATCTGTGAGCGCCCTTTCTCTTGTACCTTCTGAAAGGAACTGCCGCCTTCTTCAGCTGAACATCTTCGAGATACTTCTTTGCATCCTTCAGGAACATTCCCTTTATTGCCTTACACACTTCCCGGGCTGCCTTTGGTGAAACATCTAATTCTCTTCCGCTAGCTCTGATGTGCAGAAGAGGGTCATAACTCTGGAAGCTGTACCGAAAGAGAGGCGGCAAAGGGAAGTTGACACACGTGTAGAGGAGAGGTATTTGCTAGATGCAATAAATACCTTACTAGTGAATTGGTGGATTTTTCGAAGCGGCAACCAATGAAGTGCGCCAAGCGATAGAAATTTCACATCTTGCAAAAAAATGGCGTCTATGTGTCCAATCCAGTTTCCTTCATTACTCCTTCGGTCAACTCATAGGAATGAAGAACATTTGGCTAGATGTTTGATACTTTAGTGATAAATCAGTCTTAGAAAGATCGAAGTTATCGTTACATTTTATGCAGGCTCAGGTCTGGATTAGTGCAAGCAACTTCCAAACCGAATGAAGAACCGAGAATCGATTATTTTCCGCACCAAATGAAGAATCTGAATAAGCGGCATTTCTTCAATTCAGGTTCGATCTACGGATTCCTAGCATTTATTATTCCTCTAATCACCTTCACTTTCTCTCTCCGTTATTATGATTACACCTACGGATTCAATGTCCTTGCTACGCAATATTCTATGTGGTCCTATCATTCTTTCAATCTAGGAACAATCTCTCATCCGATCTATAATGGAACAATCCCTAACGTCGACACTGTTGTTGTCAACGGCAAATACTTTGACACATATGCTCCAGGTCTTGAATTCTTAGGGTTTCCTTTCTCTGTAATTGGGTTCATCCTCGATGGGAATGCCCTAAAACCTCAGGGGAACGCAATCATAATGCTCGAGTTCTTTGTGGCGTTGAGCGCTTCAATTGCATGCTATATTACGTACAGAATTTGTCTTTTCTATGCAAGGCGTCTGCCTTCTCTAATCTGCGGCTTGACACTTGGGCTAGCCACCTCGGTATGGCCTTTTGCTGTCGTGATCTTTCCTCACGACACAAGCATGCTCCTTTCCCTTTCAAGCGTCTTCTTTGCTTTAAGCTACTTGAAGGAAAAACAGGCGAAGACATCGGTGAGAGGAGTTAGCAAACTAGCGCTAGCTGGTCTCCTTCTCGGGGCAGCTTCTTTCACAGACTATCTGGCAACTTTGCTAATTTTCCCTATGACTCTCTTTGTCTATTTCTCGTCAAAAGGTCGACGCTCTGCTCAAAAATCCAATGTATCGTTGGGGTTTCCACTCTTAATATCCATCTTCCTCGTGTCGGGCCCGTGTCTTGTTTTCCTATACAACTATTACAATTTCGGAGGTCCTTTCATTTTCCCAGAAGAATTTTACAAATTTGCTTCCCCCAACGAAAGGAGCCTCGGAGGACTCGCGATGAGATTTCATCTAGGCTATATTGGTTATGCGGCGTTGTACAACTTGGTCAGCCCCTATCGAGGGCTCTTGATATTTTCTCCTGTTCTTGTGCTCGGACTGTACGGGTTGTACAAGATACTCGGATCAAAGGATTTCAGGCAGGATGGGCTTCTCTTTGTTTCCTTTTTCCTTACGATTTTCATTTCGTACTCTGCATGGAGCGATTGGTCTGGAGGAGCTTCATATGGGCCCCGGTTTATCGTTCCATCTCTACCCTACCTCGTTATCCCAATCACAGTAGTTTTAGAAAATTCGAGGAAGAAAATTAGCCAAGCAATTTTCTATGCTTTGTTTTGTGGAAGCTCATTCACATGTGGAATGGGTGCTATGGTCAATTCAACTCCTCCGGTTGTATTCCCGCCTCCAATTTTGGACTATCAGCTAGCTTCGTACATTCTTCCTAAGCTCTCAGACGGAAAGGTGGGGATGTGGTGGCTTGAGAGAATAGGCGCTATTTCGAACACGGGAATAGACTTGGCGGCCGTATCTTTCGTCTTGGTCCTTGCAGTCGCCTCTGTCGGGTATCTGGTATTCAAGAATGTACGGGACATGGATTCCAGTAAATGGGAAACCCAAGTTGTTTCGGTCGTTGAAGAAAAAGAGGAAGAAGAAAACGTTGCTTCTTGAACGGAAGTCTCCTGAACATTTCTTTGCTTTTTCGTCTTTTTCCCATCGTTTTCAATCATTCAGTTTCTCTTTTGAGCTTGTCTGCGAGGCTAACGAATTTCCCATGCTCCTGGACCGTGATAGACGTCGGGACGCTAACTCTCATTCCCAATGATCTGAAGAACTGAAGCAGCTCGCCTCCTGTTATTGTTGAGACTTTTCCCTTCCTTATGAGATCAGCAATGGCATGAACGAGCGCTGCCGTTTGTCTCGGGTAACTAGATTCCGCGGCCATGAGAACCTCGTCCCCTCTTTCAATGAGGGCACGCATCACTATCTTTCTATCCTCTTCCGCCGAAGCGTATTGAGATTCCTTACTACTTTCCTTTACAGAAGTCTTCTCCTTTGTTACGGAAGAGAGCCTTACCGCTCTTCTTCTCAATTCTATCAGTCTTTTTGCGTTCAACATCTTCAAATCAATATCTTCGGATGCGGAGGAGCTTGGCTCTGAAGGATTGGAGCTTTCTCCCTGCCCTGATTCCTCGCTCTTCATCTAAAGGCTCTCACTCTCCTTTCGTTCTTTTGTTATCCAAATTTATGAATCCTTCAATACATCGGGTCAACTTCGCTTTTTGTGATGGTTGCTAGCCCCTTCCTTTTTCATTGTGCAAGTTACTTTAAGTTTTCAGCCGATCAGAAAACAAATGCGCTGGATCTCTTTTAGATGATTGCCATAGGAATACCAGATTCCTTGTTCGCAGAAGACAGAGACTCTCTCAGAGGGAAGACTGTGAAGACAGGCTGGATCGCCAGATCTTGTTCCATATTCGGAATTGAACGAATTTACATATACAGAGACATGTCAGGAAATTTTGAGAAGGACTACGAAACCGCCCGTTTGATCTTAGAGTACATGGAAACACCTCAATATCTCAGAAAACGTTTGTTTCCTCGTCGACCTGATCTAGAATTTGCAGGATTGCTGCCTCCCCTCAGAACGCTGCCTCACATGGTCAGAGAAGAACCAAAAATTGAAGAAATCCGGGAAGCTGTGCTTGTCTTTCAAAATGGACAGCTTAAGGCAGACATCGGTTCTCGGGAGCTTGCATACTTTAGCGGCACAGGACATGAGGGGCAAAGAATGAGAGTGAAAGTGATCTCATTGAAACCGCTTCAGGTCATTCAAGCGAAAGAGCCCAAAGACGAATACTGGGGCTATGAGGTGAGACGCGCCCCCAGTTTAAGCAGATTTTTGAAAAGCGCTGATTTTGACCTTATCATCTTGACGAGTCGACTTGGCAAAGATGTGAGCCAGATCTGGCAAGAATTCTGCGACAGATGCGGAAAGGCATCTCGAATCCTAATTTGCTTCGGATCACCCGAGCTGGGGATTCACGAATTGCTGAGGCAAGACCTCAGCGGGAAGCCAGAAGACTTTCCTAAATCAGTCGTTCTAAACATGTTCCCATCCCAGAAGGTTGAGACTGTCAGGCTCGACGAAGCGATCCTCGGAACGCTTTCAATTCTCAATATAGCGATCAGGCTGTAAATGCTTAAAAGAAGATTAAGCGACGTAAAGTAGAACAAAGCGTTTCTGCTATGGGGCATCGCAAACATAATGCGCCCAGAAGGGGATCTCTTGCTTTCTATCCCAGGGCACGGCATGGATTGCTTGTTCCTCGTGTTAGAAACTGGGTCATGCTTGGTGGAGATCGTCCGATGCTGGCAGGTTTTCCAGCTTTCAAGGTCGGAATGATTCACGCAATAGTTGTAGATGACAGAGAAAAGACTCCAAACTTTGGAAAGCCGACTTTCAACCCAGCAACTGTTGTCTCATTACCAGATATTCATGTTTATGGAGTTAGAGCCTATACCCGAATTGAAGGCGCAGAAAGACTCTTGTGCGATCTATTTGCGGATGAGCTCGACGAAGCTGCCAGTAAGAGAATTTCTCAATCTTCTTCCATCTCTGATTCAAAAGGAGAAAAAGGAAAGGAGCAGTCCTCAAAGACTTCCGATCGAATAAAAAAGACTGAGAAATTTGAAAAATTGTTACCCCAAGCGACAAGACTTGCAATGATAATTGGAGTAGTCCCGAGCGAAGCTGGGCTTTCGACAGATAGGCCCCAGGTAGAGGAGGTCCCTCTTGTAGGAGGAAAGGGTATTCAGCATCAGTACGAATACGCAAAACAAATCCTTGGAAAGACTGTGAGAGCGGCTGAATTTTTGAAACCTGGTTCATTCGTGGACGCTATTGCAGTTACGAAGGGTAAAGGATTCGAAGGCCCCGTCACCAGGTTTGGCGTGAAGAGAAAGCAACACAAGTCGAGAAAAAGTGTGCGAGCGGTGGGAGTAATAAGCCCTTGGCATCCAGCCACAGTAATGTACACTGTTCCAAGGGCTGGGCAAATGGGCTTTCACCAGAGAATAGCTCTCAACAACAGAGTACTTTTTGTCGGCAACACTTCACAGACAAGAATCACGCCTCCAGGGGGGTTTGAACACTTTGGAGAAGTTAGAGGTGATTTTGCAGTGCTCAAAGGCTCAATTCCAGGGCCTCCGAAGAGATTTGTCGATCTCCGCCTACCTCTAAATCCGAGAAAAGGGAAAATCAAAGAGCCGAGAATTATCGAGCTCAACATTGCAGGACAAACAATCCGCCAACTCGTAGCTGTACCAATATATCAGGAGCAGAAAGCAAAGACATGAAGATGTACACTCCATCGTCAAGCGCCAGGCCGTTCTGATAGCGCTGTGGGTTATTCAACGAATTCAAGGAAAAAAGGAAGTGAGTTGGCAAGATGTCTTCTATTGAAAGTCATCTTCAAACACAAGTTCCTGTGCTAGATCTTGAAGGAAAGGAAAAGGGAAAGATCACTCTTCCAGCTGTCTTTCGAACTCCTGTTAGAGAAGATGTTGTTCATCGGGTATTCGTAGCGCTAGATTCCCATAAGAGAAAGAAGCAGGGGCGTGATCTTCTCGCAGGTGAAAGGACATCTGCGGAGACGTACAACCCTCCAACCGGACGAGGTATCTCGAGAGTTCCGAGAGTCAAAGGCGAACGTTATTCAAAATCAGGAATGGCAGGGGGAATTGCAAGTGTCGTTCACGGAAGATTGCCTTTTCCGCCTCGGTCGGATAGAAACATCTTGAAAAGAGTGAATAAAAAGGAGAGGAGATTGGCTCTTGCGTCTGCCATCGCGGCTACAGCTGATCGAAGCCTCGTAACGCGCAGAGGACATGTGTTTGGAAGTGATCTTCAACTTCCTATCATAGTTTCCAGCGATCTCGAGAAGATTGAGAAAGCAAGGGATCTCAGGAAACTGCTAGCCTCGCTCGGAGCAACCGACGAGCTAAGGAGATTGAAAAGCACGTATAAGGGGAAGAGGAAGAAGAATCGTTCGAGTATTGCTAGAGTTATGAAGCACGCCGTAGGACCATTGCTGGTCGTCTCTGATGACTCCGTCATTCGAGAGCGATTGAAGTCTATGTCGGGGATCGTTGTCAGAAAACCAACAGATCTCTCTGTTCTCGATCTCGCGCCGGGTTCGAGCCTTGGAAGATTTACAATATGGTCTGAGAAAGCAATTGGTGAAATTCCTGCCTATCTCTCTGAAATAGGTGAAAGATATGCGCCCTGAAGATGCTCTCAAAATCGTGCTAAGACCTTACGTTACTGAGAAGACATTCGACCTTATTGAACGCCAGAATAAACTTGTATTCTTGGTCGATGCAAGGGCATCAAAATCGCGAATAAGGAGAGCAATCGAAACCCTTTACGAAGTAAAGGTGCAGACTGTAAACACCGCGATCACTGTGGTTGGAAAGAAGGCATACGTGAAGCTTGCGCCTGAGAATCCGGCTAGCGATCTTGCTTCAAAACTCGGTTTGATGTGATAGGCATGGGAAAGAGGACTCTACAGCGGCGAAGAGGGAAGGGTGGAATTCAATTCAGAGCCCCTTCCAAGGGAAGATTCGCTAGGGTTGGTTATCCATTCACCGGTCCAGGTCAGACTCTATACGGAAGAGTCGTTAACATTTTACATGAAAGAGGAAGAGAATATCCTCTCGCTCAGGTTGCGTTTGAGGGGAACAGCAGGAGGTACTTTCTTCCTGCCACTTTGGGGACAAGAGTTGGCTCCACCCTTGTGATAGGACCTGATGCACCTGTCGGTCCCGGAAACATCCTCCCCCTTTCGAGGATCCCTGAAGGAACAACAATCTGCAACATTGAGCGACATGCGGGAGATGGAGGAAGACTCGCTCGAAATTCTGGAGCTTCCGCAATATTGTTTGCTAACAACCCACAAGGTTCAGTGATCAAGCTTCCTTCAGGAAAAACAGCGGTTCTGCCAAATGATTGTAGAGCAACTATAGGAATTGTGAGTGGAGCTGGAAGAACGGAGAAACCATTCTTAAGAGCTGGACCAAGGTATCACCTAATGAAGGCGAAAGGCAAAATTTATCCTAGAATGAGGGGGATAGCGATGGCCGTTGTATATCATCCATTCGGCGGTGGACGGCATCAGCACCCGGGTAAGTCGACTTCCACCTCGAGAAACGCGCCGCCGGGAAGAAAAGTCGGACACATAGCCCCGAGAAAGACTGGAAGAAAGAGACTGGCAAGAGTACCTATAGCAAGTGCCTCAGAAAAGCAATAATTATTGTCAAAGGAATACTCATACAAATCTAAAGCAAAAAGGGAGAAACAAAGCATAAGATGCCAAGAGAGTTCAAGTACCGAGGATTTACTCTCGATCAGCTCCAAGGGATGTCATTCGAATCTTTTCTCAAGTTACTTCCCTCTCGCCAGAGGCGTTCTCTTAACAGAGGGATATCCGACGAAAAGAAGAAACTGATAGAAGAAACGAGGCTTATGAAGGAGGGCAAAATCAAAGGGCCGATAAAGACTCACGCTAGGGATACAGTTGTACTTCCGTACATGGTAGGGCTGACGATCCAAGTCCACTCGGGCAGAGAGTTTGTTCCTCTAGAAATAAAGCCAGAGATGGTGGGAAGGTATCTTGGGGAATTTGTAATCACGAACAAGAAAGTTGTGCATGGAACTCCTGGAATTGGAGCTTCAAGATCGAGCCTTTATGTCCCGCTAAAGTAAATTGGACAACGGATCAAGATAGTGTAATACAAAAAAAAGAAACAGAGCGAACTCAACTTCTTTTGAATCGTTCTGCCTTATTCAGATTCTAACTAAGAAGATGGTTCTTGTAGCATCGCCTCATCCCCTCATGGGGATGTTAGTGACAGAAGCAAGAAAGAAAGGAATTCGAAAGGCCCACACAGGGCTGTTCGGAAATGGAGGCTATTTCGGATAGGTTAATCTTGCGGATAATAAGCTGACGTAGTTTTTCATTGAAGACTGAAAAAGAACCCTTTTTCTCCCTCAATGCTCTTTTTGTTGTTGCTAGCTAGTAAGAACTCTCCACATAATTCACTTCTGATCTTATTGCTGTCTCTTTCTCTTTCTTTCTTTTCTTCTTCTCCTACCTTGCGCAACCCTAGCTTCTTCCTTCCTTCCTTCGTTCCTCTTCAGTTACTCTCTCTAGATGTGCTGTCTGTTTTTCCAATTTTTGCTTCGATCCGCTCTTTAAATAGCCATTATATACTCCGCAAATTGAGTGCTCTATAATATGTCCTCAAAAAGCAATTGTTTGATGGAAAAAATCACATCGCTATAATGTGCCCTCAAAAAGGCAATTTATTTGTTAATGAGTGTTTGTTTGAGATAAGAGCCATGGTTTTATGAATCCCTCTCAGTAACGCTCAGGGGCAAACATGAAGACGAAGCAGAAGATGAAAGGGGATTTCTCAGCTTGGCTTCACTGACTTCCTACATACTCGTCCATATTTCGGCGCGATTCTAACTTTGACCCATTACCGACAAATCGCAATTTTCGTATCTCGTGCTCTTTTCAAAACTTCAGCTTTAGTAAGTAATGATTTCTCGATCCCTACTTTTCTCACCGCAAGACTAGCTGCGCAAACTGCGAAACTTAGAGCCCTCTCAATATCCTTCGTTTCGGAATATCTTGCCGCAAAACAAGCAAGCATGATGTCACCAGCACCAGTTGTGTCTTTCGACGCAACTTCTGGAGGGGTGGCTCTGTAAACCTTCTTTCCACCAACATAAACATCGACTTCACCTGGCCCTGAAGTCAGAAGGATAGTATCTACAAATTTCGAGATTTCTATGATTGATTTTTCAAGGTCTGTGCTTCCCGTCCAACCTGCAATTTCTTCTCTATCCGCTTTTAGGACATTCACGCCCGAAAGAGAAGAAATATCGAGGCCTTGTTTGATTGTCACCTCTGACGTTCGTGGGGAGATTCTTCTCACAAAACCCTGAGAGTCGACAAGAACGAACTCAAACTCCTTTGAAATCCGATCAAGTAGAGACAGTGAAATCTCCCCAGCAACTGGGTTGAGGATGAGTGTCTTCTCTCGGGAATGTTCGAGAATCTCTAACACAGGCTCAAAATCATGAAAAGTCAGGGGCTTGCATTTTGCGAGGAGCCACATTCTTCTTGGTGAAGTTGTCCTGTCAATCTTGTAAGATGTGGTTTTGCAGGAACTTACCTTGACTCTTTCTGGGTTGAAGCCTCCTCTCTCCTTTAGAAAATCAGAATATATCTTTGGAAAGTCGCTCCCGACCTTCGTGATCACAAAGCTTTGGTATCCAAGACTCTTGAGGACGACGGAGGAGTAAGAGGAAGGACCTCCGAGAGAGATTCTCGGCTTTTCTTGATCGATTGTGTCGATCACCTGATCAATGACTACGTGGCCCGCGGTGACTATAGCTGTGTTAGGAGTGTAATCGCTCTGATCAAAGAAGCTTTGATTCATACTTCCCGCCGAAGATTTCCCATTTATTTCAAAGTGAGCACCTTAAATAAGTAAGAGCAAGTCGATTTACAAAGAAAAAGAAGAAGTAGTAACAACATGAGCTATACCGAACTCTACATTTCCTCAGATCCAAATATCAGCTTCAATGTGAAGGGAAAGAAGGCCTCGTTGAGAATCGTTGGTGTTCCATTCGACTACACTTCCTGTTTCAGGCCAGGCTCCAGATTTGCACCGAACGCAATTCGAACCGCTTTCCAAAACATTGAGATTTTCTCCCACAGGCTTGGAGTTGACATGGAAAACTCTACAATTGAAGATCTGGGCAACATTAGACAAACCGCCAACATCGAGCAAATGATCGAAAGCGTGGCAAAGGTAACAGGTGAGCTCGTGAATGATAAGATTCCAATTGCGATCCTCGGAGGCGAGCATTCTATTACTTACGGGTCTTTTGGAATTTTTCTCGATTCAAAGAGTGCCAAGAATTCAACTGGGCTCGTAATATTTGATGCGCACCTTGACTTGAGAAAGGAGTTTTCAGGGCTTGAGCTTAGTCATGCAACATTTCTGAGACAGCTCATTGAGAGGAGAGGATTGAACGCATTGGACGTATTTCATATAGGAACAAGAGCAGCCAGCAGTGAGGAGTGGAAGCTTGCAAAGCAACTCGGGATCAATATTCTGGCGGCGCACCAAGCGCACGATGTGGCTAGGGGATCAGAACAACTGAGAGAATTCGCAGAAAAGCACGAGCAAATCTATGTAAGCATAGATCTAGACGGAATGGATCCGGCCTTTGTACCTGCAGTAGGAACTCCTGAGCCCTTTGGCTTGACACCTGAAGAGGTGCTGAATTACATTTACGCCTTACGTGGAGCTAAGATCCCTGTGTTCGACATTGTGGAGCTCGCAGTCCCCTACGACAACGGCACAACAGCAGCAGTTGCGGCAAAACTCTTGAACGAAACGGCTTGCCTTGCATCCTTAAGAGAAGATCGCAAAGCACTTTGAAGCCCTGTTAGACGGCGTGTGTGGGAGGCAAACATCTGTAGAGAGTGAAGAGTTTCCAAACCCAAGCCATCTAGACTCTGAAGAATTAGCGGAATCTAGCGCGATCGAGATCCCTTTCCTTCTTTGTTGTTTTCTTCCATTGTTTGTAATGTTCGTGGCAGAGGAAAACACGCTTTTCTCCTGAAACACTAAGCCCTCCACTTCCGAATTTTTCCTTGCTGATAGATCTTTCTGCGCTTGTCTTACATCCGACCACAGAACAATTTACACCCTTGGATACCTTCCCCAAACGAAGATTCTACCTCCCTATTTTCATCGTGTTGCTCTCTAACATCTTGAGGAATGACATGACACATTCACTCCTTGATTTCAAAATTCTGATCATAACAATCAAGAAAACGTATTTCTTATAGAAGGTATAAAGGGATATCATAGTATCAATTAAGACACTTGTAAGCAGGAAGAAAGAAAGGAATATCCTCAGACATGGTTCTGAACAAACTTAGACAATCAATCAGTCCTTTCCTACTCTCTCTCGGGAAAATCATTGACAGAAAGGGTATCCCTGCCATCTTTTTCACAATCATGGGCGGGATAATATCAGGACTCTCTGCGTTGCTTTTTGCTTATTTGCCGCGGGCCACATATTTTGCAGCGATTGCTCTATTGATCGCAGGAATTTTTGATGTGCTAGATGGATCGGTGGCTCGAGCTTCCAACAAGATATCTAAAGCCGGCTCGTTGAGCGACTCTACTGTTGATAGAATCGCAGAAATTGCTATCTTCAGCGGCATAGCTTTTGGAGGAGAGGCCTCTCCTGCCCTTGTTGCGGCCGCCCTTGGCGCATCACTTCTCGTAAGTTATTTACGCGCGAAGGGAGAATCTCTTGGAGTTCCGGTTTCAGGCTTAGGAGTTGGAGAAAGAGCTGAAAGGCTGATCGTCTTGATCGCATTTTCCTTTTTTGGAATAGTTTCCCTGGGCTTATATCTTGTTCTAATTTTGGCTTCAATCACCGTGATCCAAAGGTTTTACAAAATCCTTCGAACCATCGAGATTCAAAAGGACGCGGCGGGAATGCTTTCTCTTTAGGCTTGCCGGATTTTCAGTATGCAAGCCTTCTTTCGTCCTTTGCCCTAACCTTCACAAGACCATAGTGAACAGCACAGGACACGCAATAGTATTTGATGGTCTTTGGGGCAGCAATGTATGCGCCAGCCGCCCTTAACTCGCGAGCGAGTGTCGGTTCAACCAAACTCACTCTCGAAGTCATTTTCTTTGCCTTATCCCTCGGGACTTCCCTCCCACAATTGCTACACTGAACTGTATCCGAGCTACCCTTTCCTCCCTTCGCCCTTCCCCTGCTCTTTCTTTTCTTTGTCATTTTTCTATGCCTTTTTGATGAAAAGTTACTCGGCTTTAAACTTGAGGCTTCCGGATCTAGCCATGTGACTCAGATTGGCCTCCTATTGTAAATCTCCAAGATTCGAGCTTGCCAAAGAAGAGAATCTTAAAGAGACTTAATTCATTCGTAACGTGAAATAAGAACAACGAAACCGACGAATATCAGAACCCCTGCCATGAAATAAAAGATCGGCACGAGCTGTGGGATCAGAGTAGTGAGGCTAATCTCGTATGCGAAAACTGCGCCTGAAATGATGCAAAGAAGGGCGATCACGCGAAGGAGGGCGTCTATCCTTTGCTGAGAAGTCTTGAGAGTCTTCGACATTGTTATTGTTTCAACAACCAGGAACAGAGCTTCGGCCGTCTCGTGGTATAAACACTTTGCCTAGACCCCCTCCTTGAGAGATTTGAAGCTTTTTGGCCGCTTTGTTCAGCTTGTTTTTCCCTTCGAACTGCAGAAAGAAGATCCTTTGCCCTGCATGTGGTTGACCAAGAGAAAGAAAAGTAGGATCCTCAAAAACGACGCCGGAATCCGAGTGTAACTGTAAAGGTGATGGAGGAAATCTGTGTTTTGTTTCTCTTTTTTTTCCTTTCAATCGAATGTGTGTAGATTGCACTCAAATCAGCAAAGACTAGGTGTGTGTTTCACTATTAGTAGGGACCGGAGAGCAAAAGGTAGAGCGGTCTACTACATTGATTTTGCTTCCTGCATTTTCTCTTTGAGATAATTGTCCACTATGAATGGAAGACCGTATTTCGAGAATGCTTCTAACTCGCTCTTTCTCTTCATCTTAAGATATATGTCGAGCTCCCTCTGCCACACGCCGCCTGTATACCTGGGGTCTTTCTTGAGTTCTTGGGCTCTTTTGATATCCGCCTCGGTCATCTGGTCGGTAGGAAGCTTGTACTTGATAATGTCACTAGCCCAAACACCCATCCACTTCGCAGAAGGCACAGTTAGGTCGCGTAAATGCGCCGCATTTGCAGATCCAGATATAATAACCATCGCAATGTGTTCTCCGTAAACATCTCCATCAGTCATTATGTACACCGGCAGGTTCAGCTCTCTATTGAGCCTGTTAAGCATAAATCGAGTTGATCTCGGCGGCTGTCCGGCGGTATCAATGAGAATTGCCTTGTACTTTTCGTGAACTTTCTCTTCCACAAAGCGAGTGAAAATACCGCCCTTCTCTACAGCAATCACCATCTCGGCTGAGGTGTCGACAAACTCTGCTGTGCTCAGAGAAGGGCCTATCTGGTAACCGTCTGGGTGTGATGAGAAATTGAGTCTCTTACCCTCGTAGCCTGGAACTGTGTATTCAATCGTCAGGTCGCCGAAAATGGCGCTTCTCTCTTCTGGATAGACCCTGAAATCTTCCCTCGGCCTTGAGAGGAGAACTTCGAGATCGGTTATTATCTCATCAGATTCTGCCTGATCGACAAACTCCATATTGTATGCTTGGGATGAATAGTAAACTTCTCTAAGTGTGCTCGTTCTGCCCTGATTGACTAGCTCGTTTGCATAGTAGGCGAGCCAGAGGAGCTGAGTGAATGGTCTGATGTGTTTGATATTGCCCGATGATCTTCGAACCCGAGTCGAGCCAAGTATGTACTGCTTCAGATCTGAATCGTAAACAATGTTGCTAACTGATCTGCTTGGAAAGACAAATTCTGGAAACTTGCCAGAATCAAGCTGATCGTAGGTACTTTTCCCTATTTCCTCTAGAAGCTTGAGGAGTGCTTCCTTACGAGCCGTTATCGAACTCTTCGAGGCTTTGTTGCTTTCCCTTTTCAGAGATTTCCGTCTTTCTTCCTTTCTTTGTTCTTTCGCTGTCATGACTTACATTCAACCTTCGATGGTTACCTATCACGTCGTCCTTCCCTTTCGGTTCATTGTTATCACCATTGTTGTGCTTACCCAAGATCTCGTTCTTGATTGAAGACTGAGCTTCGGCAGGCACAGATCTCCCGATTGCTTGCGAATCAATCTTTGCTTCGGTTTGAGCTTCAATTTGCTTTCCCGAGGTCATAGTCATCATCTCTTCAAAACCTTCCCAAGCTTCAACTGAGGTAGGCTCAGGGCTGACCTCCTCCTCTCCCTTGAGTAAGGATTTGTAGTTTGGAAGTCTATCTACTTTAGCTAGGCCTGCAGAGAACCTAGCTATCAGGGGGAGGTACTTTCCGTAAATGTTCATCTTCTTCTTGACAAATTCCATCGATCCTTTCTTTGAGAGGTAAACCGAGAGCTTTCTCAGGACATCCCTCACTGCGTTCTTCAATTCACGTTCTATTTCAGGTCTATCCGCAAGATACTCCTTTCCCACTGTTTTGTATGGTACCTTTGTCGAACACACATGGGTGATCAAGGCTAGAGGAGAATCCTGAGGGATTTTGTATCTGCGCCAATCGATTTCCTCATTGATGACCTTGAATGCGACATCGTTTGCTTCGTCATAGAGTAGAGGAATCCTGTTTGCAAATCGAAGGAGCTTGATACCCGGCTGGATCACCTTGCCGCCGTAAGCCAGCCCAACTTCGACTATGAAGGGGAAACCGGAGTAAGCAGAAGGCGGGCGGATTGATTTTGCTATAAATTCCGGCTGAAGTTCTTTCATTATTCCAGCCTCCATGATTTCTTCTCCGAGCGGAGAAAGACACGATGCATCTGGCGCAAGAAAACCATCGAACTGATGCAGAGCATTCACGAAGTGAACTGCTTCTTCGTTTGTTAGGCTCTTCGGTTTCGCAAGCTTGTCAAAATGAGCAAACTCGAGAAATTTTTCTGCAGTTTTCTCTCCAACCCTGTGAAAGTTCGTAGTCATGAATTTCACTAGGTTCGGCTCATTGGTTTGCTTCAAGAGGCGCCTTAATGCCTCAACGTCAATCCCGTGTGGGTGTGGAAGCGTCTCCATCGGTGGGGCAGGACAAACTGTCGTTGCTCTTTCGTAAGTTATCGTATTACCATCAGGATCTATGAAAGTGATTTGAGCATAAGGCGTCACGACTGCGGTCTGTTTGAAGTAATCCTGAATTTTCTGCATTGCTCGGAGATAGTCTCCCATCAATGTAAGCCGAACAGTGGTCCCTGTTTTTCCGTTCGCAGCTTCGGTTTCGTGCCTCAGGATAATGGGCTTGTTTTCCTGTATGTCGATAAGCATGTCGAGGATGTGCCTAGTTCTCCCGTCAAATGATGAGGATATGGTAACTGGCTTGTTTGTCGTGATCTGCGCGTAGAGGATGGCCATAGTTCCACCCATTCCAAACATACCGCGCGATTGCTTGAGCTTGTATTTCGAGCCGTAAAACACTCGACCGAAGGCGTTTGGGAGGTGGCGAGCTTCTATCCCAGGACCATTATCCTCGATGGTAAGCACATACGCCAGTTGATCTCCAGATCTAGCTCCTTCAGGACTCTGCTCTATCCTCACAGTTATCTCGGGAAGTATCTGAAACTGTTCACAGGCATCCAGACTGTTTTCCACAAGTTCTCTTACCGAGGTATAGAGAGCCCTTGCCGGGTTGCTAAACCCGGCCAGATCCCTGTTTCTGTAAAAGAATTCGCTCGGGGATATTTCGGAGTAAGTGACTTGCCGACTTGCTACCACTTTCAAAAATACCTCAAACTCAAATGGCTAGAATTCAAGTGATGGATATGTTGAAGATTCTCAGGCTTTGCTTTTTCTTTTTTCGGTTGGGATTTTCTAAAGCGGTGAGATAATAAACATTGTACTGGAAAAAATTGATATTTCAAGCTAAGTTTCGTTCTCTTCGGGCGGGGCTTGGGTCTCCCAAAGCTGGAGCCTTTCTAGTTTCTGCTTTGTTCTGTATCTTTGAAGCATTTGATAAGCGGCCTTATGGGTTCCACCGGACGCAAGTTTCTCAATTGCATCTTGAGCAACCCTGGACTCCTTCATTTCTCCGATTATTGCTGCTGTATGACCAAAAATGGAAATTTGAGTTTCGCTCAGCTGCTCTATTATGCGCCGAGCTTTGCCGTCCGTGCCTATGAGCCTACTCCGGATTCTCTTCAGAGCGTTTTCAGATTTGCCGGAATACTGCCTCAGGTCGATTATCGTGAGCATCTTTCCTTCTTCTAATAGTCCCATTGCTTTCTCCGGTGAGAAGCCTCGACCTATGGCCGACACAATATCTGCGGCTCGAAGAGAATTCAAATTCTCCGGAGAAGCTTCCTGAGGGTATGATAGAATCACGTCTCCTGTAGTGCCGTCAATTTCAAGCTTGACGCCACAGCGCCTTTCGATCTCCGCTTTTACACTTCCCTCTCTGCCAACCAGCACCCCCACTCTTTCTAAAGGTATCCTTATCAGCCGTTCAGAGCGGACAGACATGTTAATCACACCGCCTCACTCGAACCACTTCCTTTGTTCTTAATTATATGAGATAGAATTTTCTGTTCCTCAAAGACTCGAACGCTTCTCTTTTGGAAGAAATTGTTTATGTTTTGGATATCTCTTTTGAGGAATTCTTCCGAAGAAGGATGATTCACAGAAACTGCAGAACCAAAATCGAAGAGAATGTTCTTCCCTTGATACTTGAACACGTTGTACTCCGAAAGGTCTGCGTGCACAAGATCTGCCTTCGAATATAGTGTCTTGACTGATTTCATTATTTCAAGATAGTCCTTCTTCTTCACCTCGGTTTCCAGAAGCAGTGGAGCCCTTAGCCCGTTTGAATCACCGATGAATTCCATGACAAGGACATTGCCCTCGAAGGATTCAGGCTTTGGAACTCGAACACCCGCGTCGTAGGCCTGCTTCAGGTTTGTGAACTCCTTTCTTGCCCATGTTTCCGCCATCCCTCTGCTGTCCCTCCTGATTTTCTTGAAACGTGGGTCGCCCTCCACGTAACGCAGTCTTCTCTTGAAATCGGAGGATGCGACAAGGTAGACCTTCACTGCAACATTTTCACCGCTGTTTTTAACTCCCCAGTAAACTCTAGATTCCTTTCCAGAACTTACCACACCGTTCAGATAAGAGAAAGCGCCCTTGTTCATCAAAGAATAAAGGACAAAGAGGGTCTTTCTATCAAAGACTTCTTCGAACACCTTCCTTTCTTCTTCGTTGTTTAGAAGTACTCTGTCTCGTTTGTCGGCGATTTCAGCCATCCTTTGTACGGCTTGGATAACTTTCGAATCCTGGACTCCCTCTTCGTCGTTCCTTTCCCTGAGATGCTTCATATCAATCAACCAATTTCAAATGCAAAGACGCCCTCAATCGAATCCTTAGAACAATGGTAAACAAAAGGATTCAAAGGGAAAGAGGGGAGAGAGGGGATTTTCTCCTTCCATTCCCCAACTTAAATCCTCAAATGGCAAGGTAGTTTGGTAAAAAGAATAGTGAAAGAAGGATAAAAGAATCCGGTTTCGGGAACTAAATTCCTTGTTCAATTCGGGAATTTGTGAATTTGTAAATCATCAGAAAGGAAACTGATCCAACGTTTTTCACTGCAAGTTTGGAAGCAAGCTGAGCCTTTACGACCTTTTCGACAATTCGCGACCCCGCGAGATTCACTATGCTCGATTCTTTGATCATATTTATCGCTTCTTGCTCGCTCACCCTTTCGTTACCGAAGTAATCACGTGAAATGTGCATATCGACTCCATTGCCCTTGACTGTCTTTCCAAGAAGCTCTTCATCACATATATTGACCAAAACCGTATTGTACCACTTTATGCGTCTTGCAATGTACTGTGGATTCCTTCTGTCGCTTTCCAAAATTAACTCTCTTTCTTCCTTTCTCTTGATGACTTCCATTATTTCGCTTTGTTTTCTGCCTTTCTTTCTCTGTCTCTCTTGTTTTTGGCTCTCAAATGCACATTTAAATCATATAAATGAAACGGTGATCGGCATATCTGAATTCTTGTAAGATAAGCAAATCCAAGTGTTTCTGACTTTGAAGGCTCTTCTTTTGATTTTGGGAACCGGACTCTACGACCTCTACGCGATGAACAAAAGAAAAGAAACGAGAACAATCAAGACAAAATTCGGAGAAGCTAAAGTTGTCACACTTGAGCGAGACTTTGAGGCAAATCACACACCTTTAGCAGTTTACATTCTTTTCAGGCATGGACTGAAACACTCTGTGCCTCCTCACCTCATAAATTACAGGGCCAACATCGCGGCTGCAAAAGAGCTTAATGTTGACTACATAGTAGCTACATCCTCTGTAGGATCACTTAATCCAAAAATAGGAATCGGCGAGTACGTTGTTTTCGACCAGTTCATAGACATGACAAAATCAAGACCATTCACTTTCTTCCAAGAAGAAGGCAAACGATTCGCTCACACAGATATGACCGAGCCTTACTCTCGCATTGTAAGAGCTGCAATGATCAAGTCGCTTAAGAAAAATCGAGTGAGAGGATTCCATGAAAGAGGAACCTATGTTTGCACCGAGGGGCCGAGGTTTGAGACGCCTGCAGAAATAAGAATGTACAGAAGGGCAGGTGGAGATGTTGTAGGAATGACAGGTGTGCCCGAAGTAGTCCTTGCAAAGGAAATTGGAATCGAATATGGATCTCTTGGAATCGTCACTAATATGGCCGCTGGGCTGCAAAGGAGTATAAGCCAAGAAGAAGTTGTGAAGCAAATGAATCGCTCTCTTGGAAGGACGAACAAGATCCTCGATGACACTGTCCGGGAGCTTCTTCTAAGATGACAAATTACTTTTCCTCTGCTTCGAAAGAGCAAGGATCAGTTCTGATTTCTGGTGCCAAGATTGTCCTTACAGAAAGTGGAGTAGCGAGAGACTGCTCGCTCTTTGTGATGGACAAAAAGATATGTGACATTGGGGATCGTTCGACCCTTTTGAGAAGGAACGGGAATCCGGACATTGAGATTGACGCGTCGAATTGTCTAGTGATGCCCGGATTCATCAACAACCACTCTCACATGGCAATGAGCATTCTGCGTGGCTATGCAGAAGATCTTCCGCTCCTTCGCTGGCTTCGAGAAAGGGTTTGGCCGGTGGAGGCAACTCTCAAACCTTCAGATATCTACCTAGGAGCAGCTCTTTCAGCAGCTGAGTGCTTGCTTTCCGGGACTACTTGCATTACTTCTATGTATTTCTATCATGAGAGCGGCAACGAAGCTCAGGCAGTTTTCGACAGCGGGCTTCGCGGAATGCTTGCTCACGGAATATTTGACTGGACAGCGGAAGAAGGTATCAAAAAGACAGGAGATTTTGTAAAGTCTTGGCATGGTCGCGACGAAGGAAGGATCAGGGTCGCCGTTTCTCCGCACGCTCCTTATTCCTGCGGACCCGATCTTTTGAAAAAGATCGAGCAACTTAGAACAGATCTCAACTCAAAGTTTGGGCAAAGCTACAAAGTACTGAGTACGATTCATGTTGCCGAGGCTAGGAATGAGCAGAGCGAAATAAGTGAGAGGTACAAAGTAGAAACAAAGAAGGGAGTTGCAACCTATCTCAGATCTCTTGGTGTTTTGACCGAAGACACTATAGCGGCTCACTGCATTCACCTTACAGATGAAGATTTTGTTGCTTTCAAAACAACTCGAGCGTCCATTGCCTCTTGTCCCGTTTCTAACCTCAAAGTAGGAATGGGTGTAGCCGATCTTTCACGAGCGCTCCGCGAAGGAATCGTTGTAAGCCTTGGGACGGACGGACCTGCCTCAAACAATTCTCTTGACATGTTTGAGACTATGAAAATGGCTTCGCTCCTGCAAAAAGGGATCAGGGGAGACACGACTCTCATGGGTGCGTATCAGGCTTTCAAAGCCGCAACCCTTGGTGGGGCAAAGTCGCTGCATCAAGAAGATCTTTTGGGGAGCATTTCAATCGGGAAGCGTGCCGACATAGTAATTCTAGATCTTTCAAGGGATCTCCGAGCCACTCCCCTTTACGATCCGTACTTTTATGTTGTATATGCTGCGAATTCCGCTAGCGTAAGAGATGTTCTTGTTGATGGAAGAATAATAGTGAGAGACAGAAAGATCCTTGGGCTCGATCTTGATCGGCTGAGAGCAGACGTAGAGGCGAGGGCTGCCGAAATACAAAAGTCAAGCGTGTAAAGTGAGCTTCTTTCGGTAAGATATGCCGCCTCGATCTGTAAAGGGTTCTCTATCTAAGAGGTGAGCGAGCATTTCATCAGATTCACTATCCGACGAGGGGAGAAGAGCATTCCAGTGGACAAAGGATCACATGCCTGCGTTCAACCTCGCTGAGAAATATTTAGAGAAGGAAAGGAAAGGCAATGCCCTCCAAGGCTTAAAGCTTGCCGCATGCCTTCATGTGTCGAAGGAAACCTCGGTGCTAGTCGAAGCACTGAATCGCTTTGGCATGAAAGTAAGGCTTGTCGCCGCAAACCCACTTTCAAGTCAACAGGAGATTGTAGAATTTCTCTCAGAAGAAGGAGTCGAAATCGATGCAAAGCGTGGAGAAACCGTCGAGGAATACGAGAAGGCCATCGAAAGAGCGGCTGAAAGTTCGCCTGATCTCATTGTCGACGACGGCGGAGAATTGCATGTCGCATATGCACAAAGGACCAAGTTAACTACTTGTTTCGGTGGGACGGATGAAACCACTACTGGAAGCCAAAGGTTAAGAGCACTTGCCAGATCGAACAAACTCAGGTACCCAGTGATTCCAGTGAACGAAGCTGAAACAAAGCATATCTTCGATAACAAGTATGGATCTGGGCAGAGCGGGCTTGATGGCTTGCTTCGAGCTACTGGGCTCTTGATTGCGGGGAAGGTGGTTGTCGTAGCGGGCTTTGGCTGGGTTGGAAGAGGAGTTGCACTTCGCGCCCGCGGCCTTGGAGCAAGGGTCATTGTGACGGAAGTCAATCCCACAAAGGCACTCGAAGCTCACCTCGATGGCTTTGAGGTCAAGAGCATGAATGACGCGTGTAAAGAGGGCGACATCTTCCTGACTTGCACGGGTCAAATCGAAGTCATAAGGAAGGAGCACTTTCTTCGAATGAAAGATGGGGCTATTTTAGGCAATGTTGGGCACTTTGACCAAGAAATCGACGTTAGAGGACTCTACTCTCAAGGCACTCGCGTCGAGCAAATAGGGAGAAATCTTTCTAGAATCGACATTGCAACGAGAAATGGAAGGAAGAGAAAGAAACTTTACTTAATCAGCCAGGGAAGAGTTATCAACCTAGCTGCCGCATCAGGCCATCCCCCGGAAGTCATGCAGCTTTCGTTTGCAAATCAGCTCCTTTCTCTAAATTTTCTTGCTCAAAATAGGAGGAAACTCGCAAGGTTGAGAGGAGAAGATCTGTTGCTTCCTTTTCCAAAGGAAACAGATGAGCTTGTTTCTAAATTTGCACTCAGAGCTTTTGGAATCAGTATAGACAGATTGACAGATAGGCAAAGAAAGTACGCAATTTCCTTCTCTCGAAGCTGGTAGCTAGAGGGGAAAAAGATTCAAAACATCCATCTTGAAGAGCTTTCAGGGAAAAATAGTAGCTCCTTGCAGATTCTGCGCTCTAGTCTCACTTGCAAGCTAGCAAACAAAGATTTACTCCGTAGAAGAGCTGCTGATGAATTGCACGATCACAGTCCTCTTTCTTGGTCTCACATCGAATTCTGTAAGAACTATGCTCTGCCACTGACCCAACGCAAGCCTTCCATCTATTACTGGGACAGTCATTGAAACTCCGATGAGAGAAGAACGCATGTGCGAATGAGCATTGCCGTCTTCCCAAGCTTTTTCATGCTCATATGGGGCGTTCTTTGGTGCTAGCCTCTCTAAGGTTCTTGGAAAGTCTGTCAAAAGTCCTTCTTCGTATTCGATTATTGTCAAAGCGGAAGTTGTAGATTGTAGGAACAGAACTGCGATTCCTTCCTTTGCCCCCAGTTTTCGAAGAATTGAGTCGACCTTCTGGGTTATGTTGATGATGTCGTTTTCTCCCTTCGTCTGCACTTCCAATTTTTCAGTTCGAATCATCGAACTAGATCCAAACCCCCGCTCCGACAATGACAGGGATGTGAAGCCGAACGGATATAAGCTCGACCGGCAGAAAATCCTGGATCACTGCACGCCTTCATTTAGAAGAGCGCCCAGAAACAAGAAGGCAGGGGGAGGAAAAGGAAAACCAAGCTGGCAAGTAACGGTGGTACAGAGGGCTAGAATCTCCATGTTTTCTACTCTGGTTCCTTGATCTCAACCGGCTGGTATTCTAGCCTAGTAAATTTACACGTCGTTTCTACTTCTTTACCTACTTGCGCATTCTTGATATTCTTTGAGAGAAGGTTGGTGAATTACAATAGCCCATGACTAGATGGGTCGTAACCTCAGCTTGGCCATACTCCTCAGACATTCCACATCTAGGAAACATTGTCGGATCTGTTCTCTCGGCAGATGTGTTCGCGAGATTTCAGAGGCTTGTGGGAAACGATGTCGTCTTTGTTTCTGGCTCAGACGAACACGGTACCCCGCTTGAAGTTCAGGCGCTAAAACAGGGTATTTCTGTCAGGGAGCTTGCAGATAGAAATCATGAGCTAATTTCAAAGCTATTTAAGAAATGGAACATATCATATGATAATTACACAAGGACCGAATCACCGGTTCACAAGGAGTTCGTGAGAGAACATTATCTCGAAATCTACAACAACGATTCTTACATTTTCACAAAGGTAGAGAAGATTCACTACTGTGAAGTTGACAAGCGCTTTCTGCCTGACAGATTCGTAGAAGGCGTTTGCCCTAACTGCGGTTACGAAGGTGCTCGCGGGGATCAGTGCGACAACTGCGGGAGGCCGCTCGAAGCTGAGAAACTGATTAGACCTTACTGCGTGATCTGCAAGAGCCCCACGGTACTCAAGGAGACAAAGCAGTGGTTCTTCGATCTTCCGAAACTCTCAGGCTACATCTTGGATTATCTTTCAAGAGCCGAGCTTTCACAAAACGTTCTGAGCTTTTCAAAATCATGGATAAAGGATGGATTGCGTCCAAGATCAATAACGAGGGATTCGGAGTGGGGTATCAAGGCACCATTCCCCGGGTCCGATGGAAAGACGATCTACGTATGGATGGACGCCGTTCTAGGATACGTGTCGGCTGTGAAGGAGTATTTTCAATTGAGAGGCGAGGCTGAGAAGTGGAAGGAGTACTGGATGGATCACTCATCTAAGACATCATTCTTCATTGGAAAGGACAACATTCCATTTCATGCAATCATACTCCCAGCTCTTCTTAGAGCCTCTGGAAAGGATTACAACGAACCCAATCTCATAAGCTCGACAGAGTTCCTTCTTTTCGAAGGGCAGAAGTTTTCAAAGAGCAGGAAAATCGGAATATGGGCAGATGAAGCGCTCGAGCTTTTGCCGGCCGATTATTGGCGCTTTGTCTTGATTTCTCTTCGACCTGAAAGCGGTGACATCAATTTTGGCTGGGATTCACTTGAGCAGAAAATAAACAATGATCTCAACGATGTAATCGGCAATTTCGCAAACAGGACTCTCGTTGGTGTGCAAAAGTTTGTTGATAACCGCTTTGACTTGAAGCAATCAGATCTTTCTCAGGAAAAGAAGAAGACAGTTACGGAGGCACTAGCTCGTCACCAAGAGATCAAGGAATGCTATGAAAGAGCACAGCTTCAAAATGCATGCAGATTGATAGTCGAGCAGGCTTCTGAGGCAAACAGATTTCTAAGCGAGACAGAGCCGTGGAAGATTGCAAAACGTGACAGAAGGCAGGCCGCAGAGATTCTAGGGGTCTCCCTTCAGATACTGAAAATAGTGGTGATAGAACTGAACCCCATTGTTCCATCTTCTTCAGCGGAAATTGCAAGACAGGCCCACTTTTTCCGCTTGAAAGGCGATCATCTCAATTGGGAAAGTGTATCGTTGGATGAAGATCTGCCAATAGAATCGATAGAGGCCTCACCCATTTTCTTCAAAGTCTCGGCGAGTTCTCTCAAGGAGAAACTCGAAAGACTCCGCAACGGTTAAGGAACTGTTTGAAAGACTGGTCATTGATTCGCCATTATGATAGTCTATATTCAAAGGAGTACTGTGCTTTTTCCATCAAAGGGATGACAATTTCTAAAATTGGCTAGTGAAGAGAGAAACGAACACAACGAACCTCAATCAAAAGTAACTGCTAACAAAGAAGAGTCTTCAGCCGGGTATTCTTCTTCATCTCCTCCTCAAATAAGCTTCGAGGAATTCAAAAGGGTAGACATCAGAGTGGCTAAGGTTATCGAAGTAAGCAGAGTTCCAAACTCGGCGCGACTTTTGAAACTCATCTTGGACATATCAGGCAAGAAAAGGCAATGCATTGCAGGCATTGGGGCTAGCTACGAGCCAGAGAAACTGAAGAACAAGCTCATCGCAGTCGTCACGAATCTCAAACCGAGACAGATTATGGGGCAAACCTCAGAGGTCATGCTTCTTGCTGCTGCCGAAGGCCCAGAGATATCTATCCTTACTCTTGATAGAGAACTTCCTACCGGCGCAAAGGTAACTTAGAACTCCTTCATCGCGATTGGAGATATTTAGAGGAGGAAGAGAAGACCTGTGAGCGAAAGCCTGAAACAAGCATACGCAAACCTCGAACGCTACTGCATCTCGTTCGGTGAGATGAGAAGAAGCGGCACATCACGATTTTCAAAGGAAGAGGATAAGCTTCTCGCTTTCCAGAGCATCAACAGGCTCAATCAAACGATAGGAAGGACGGTTCGTGAATCAAGTGGCGACACGAAACTAATCGAAAAGATGAGAATTTTGCAGACCTATGTGAACAGGCTCACCGTCGCGTTGAAATCAGACAACAAGCAACTTGTAAGCAGTTCCCTTTTCTCGATACGCGCTCTGATCGGAAAAATTGAGGAAAGGGAGTCAAGCGGCGAGTAAGTAAAATTCACGGGCTTTCCTAGGATCCTGTTTCCCAAAACTTAAAGCGAAACTCCCAGGATATCTTGTTACGGCAGGGCCAGTCGTCTAGAGAATAAGGAATGAGACCGTTTTGGTCCCTCACCGATTTGGAAAGCCTGGTTAGGACAACTGCGGCTTTTCTGGAATTCCGCTGTTTAACCCTTACACAGTCGAGGCGTAAACGGTGTGGGTCGTCGGTTCAAATCCGGCCTGGCCCACTAAGGATTTTTATCGCTTTCAAGGCGCTAGAAGTTTTTCTCTCCCCGTTCTCATAGATAATACTTAGCGTCGTGATAGCAACCGTAGATGATTTTTGTGTTCTTGATTCATCATTGCACAGATATTTTTTGGGAAGATAGATACATCAAATAAAAAGCAATTAAAAGAAAAGTAGATTGTGGCATAGTTCGTAAATTCGTAGTTTGTAGCTGGATTTCGAAACTTTGAGCCAAGCTATCTATAGTAAAGGGTTAAGCAGATTGATTCGGTTTTCATATTTCAAACTCGATCAACGGGATTATGTTAAAATGAAAAGATAAAAAATCGAGGGAAGTCGTCTCAACATAATCAGAAAAGGTAAGCTTGAGAAAAAAAGAGAGCAAAATGCCAATAATCGTAGTAAGACACCGAGTCTTACCAACTAAGCTATTTCTTGGTTAAATCATCAAATTCCCAATAAAGCGTTAGAGGTTGAGCTAGATTCATTCGAATACTCTTGAAAGCTATTGGTTGATATTTGAGAGGAACGATAAGACATCAAAGTTCTTTTGATCTCTTCCGCCCCTCCTTTCATGATTAGCTAAGAGAAAAAATCGTAGTAAAGATGCAGCTAAGCCAGAATTTACAAGATCTTCATTGATCAACTGCCTAATTGTTTCGCTCTCTGCTAATTCAAAAGATGGGTGGATGAAGCTCCGTAATCGAAGAAATTTCTGTGTCAGAAGGCTTAACCTCTTCTCAAAGAGGTTCTTTAGATAGACTGACGTCAGTTAATCAGAGCTGCTCTTGACTTTCCAATAGTTCGTCGTGTCAAGATAACATACGACATAGGCAGTGACTCGCTTTTACTCAATAGTTTTCAAAAATTTCTTTAGAAGATCAGAGGATCTGTGTTCAAAGCAGATAGAGGGTGCGATGGCAAGGCAAACTTGAAATGAATTGTCTAGCTACGAATGATGATTCTTACAAACATAATGCACAAAGAATTGCAGAAAGGACAAGAAATGAGTGGATCAAAGAAGAAAGATTGCATTTCAGAAGGAAAGCGAAGATCTTTTGCAAAATCGGCTATTACTGCGGGGGTGATTATCGAGACTATCTTCGGTACATAGGAGAAAGACTGGCAACCACAATGTATTAACAAGGTTTCGGAGAAAAGGAAAATCAGAAGAGATCGGGTAATATCCTAGCCATAGTATGGAACGTGAAAGTGTTAAACAGATTACTGTTGTGAAAAGTCTTGGAAGCGAATTTGAAGCTTGGCATGCACAATCAGGAGACAAGATAAATCTTTGAACACCTTTTCATGGGTGGAAAGTTCGCTGCTTCATCCAAGTCCCACTTGGGGTTGTCAGAGCCCTGCGCATGAGTCTTGACCAGTTTCGGATTCTAAGCCTCAGATCTTTTCTCCCGATGGAAAGAAAGTTCTGGTGGCGAGTTTCTGTTTGTCATCGTAGCTCTCTCTATCCTTGAATCGTACCAAACCATCCGTTAGAGCCCTTGATTTACTATCTGCTTATAAGTAAGAGGAGATCTCTTAAGTTCGACGGATTAGATCAGAATTCTGACAGCACTTGTCTGTTGCTTGCAATAAAGATGCATGAATTTCACTGTCGACCTCTTGATTTAATCGGTTTAATTGAAGAGAGAACAAGAATTGTCTGGAGGACAACCAACAAAGAATACTCGAAGAAAGATGATCGGCACTGCCGATCCAGGTGACGCAGAATCAAAGGGATTTATCACGAGTGAAGGAATAGTTCAAGTATTTGAAGAAGGTCAGCGCAAAACGGTAACTCGAACTTTCAGAATATATGAAGACCTAGGAATAGCTTTTGATAAGCTTGCTTCGAAGCTCTATACAACTCAGACCAATTTGATGAACGAGATTTTGAAACAATACCTCTACTGGGCTCAATACATCGTAAATCATGAGAGCCCCTTTCTCACCTTCAGTAGCGGCACAGTGGTTTCATTTGCGGAGACTTTAGATGACGAAAAGCTGGAAAAGATAGTAAAGGAAGTATCGATAGAAGATGCAACTGATTTCATCAAGTTTCGATGGAAGAAGGTGAATTTTAAGAACATCATTCAATATCTTGACTTGCTATCAGCATACGCAAATATTGGAAGCATAACTGTAAGCCAGCTTATCGAGAATGACAATGCTTCCAGTAAGAAGGAAACCTCCCCTTATGCCAATCTTAAAACATATGAAGTGGCCGTAAGGCACCATCTTGGAAGAAGATGGTCTACTTTCTTAGCTATATACATAGCAAATCTCTTTAGCACTTTGATAAAAGAGACTGAAACGAGGTACGAGGTTTCAAGTAAGAGCTGCTTTGTGTACGTAAAGATGGCACAATCTGTAAAATAAGTATAGTTGTTTTGGGAAAATAGCAAGATAAAACCGAGGAAAAGTATCTAAACACAAAAATGCTTTTCCTAGCCTTTGCTGCATGCTATGATTCGATCTTGGGGTCAAGAAAGGTACTGGATTTTGTGAGACTAGCACTGTTATTGCAAAGCTAGTGTGCTTTATTCCGATTTTATTTTCCTATCCCATTCTCCTTGGAGAACACGTGAATCAGGACCTTAGGGCAAAAATTGTCCTCATCTCTGATAACTTTCTGCAATTTTTCGATGGTTAACTATTGCTTTAGTTGCCAAGTTAAGCCAATAATTTATTCTTGAATTCGCCGGTAGGGAATCCGATTAGATTTCTTGTTACGAAACTAATCTGCGATCGACTGATTCGATTAGCAATTATCTTGTATTACTTGCAATTTCACCATGCAAACGTAAACAAGAGGCCTAAATACTTGCTTTTCAGTTCTCCAGTGGTCGCAAGATAGACAAACATGGGTGTCGGAATTCTCTTGTTGGAAGGAGGGCTCTCACTCTTGTCGGAGGAGCAGGCCTACGAAGAATGCACACTTTATGCCAGAGAATTCAATCCCTCGCGTTCGACCTCAGGTTCTACGAATACTCCCGCGCAAGTATGCAATCACCGCAAAGCGATTCCTCAGATATTTAGCAGCCAACAACGATCTAGGGTATTACCCCCGTGTACAGCTAATTGAGGCTTTGAATAGTGTCGCAAAACAAAAACACAGACACCCAGTCTCTAGCGATACAAGCGGATAAAGCAGAAAACGAAGTATCACACCAAACTAAGCAAGAGGAAAAGAGTATTGTAATAGCAGATGATGATCGAGTCATAGTCGCCCTTTGCTCTGCTATAATTTCTGCTGAGCCATCGTGCCACAAAGTGGTTCGGACTTTTGGCAACGGAAAGGAACTCGTCGACTATTTTTCGGAGCTCAGCAGGAATGGTCTAGAAGGACCTGATTTAGTGCTTTTAGATTATCAAATGCCTTTGCTCGATGGTGTAGAAGCTGCAAAGATCATAAAGGAAATTAAGCATGAAGCAAAGCTTGTTCTAATTTCAGCATTAGAGCCCAACCATGATGATTTGAAATACTTTGATGCAGTTTTAAGGAAACCTTTTTCGAAGAAGGCTCTGCTCGATGTGATATCAACAGTTACTAGGAAGATCTGACTTTTTGCATCGGAATCCGAACCAGTTAAAGTCAGTTCATGATCGGGTGCTTTGAAAATATGTTAATGAGATGTATATAGAGCTCCTTCATTTCTTTCTGAAGATATTTCTCTGAATGAAAGAATTCACACGAAAAGTTATCAAAGCCGTACCAAATTATGAAAACATCTTATAGTCGCTTGTAGGAAGAGATAACCGAAACAGGTTATGCTCTCGGAAGGTAGTGCGTAACCTCCCGCTTTTTTTATCTCGCATTACAGCGCACATAAGTTTCGATGGCCTCGTCTTTACATAACGAGGAATCATCTACTTGACACACGACGACCAGTTTACAATAACTAGTACCTAACCATTCATCGATGAACACCTATTGATTAGCAAGTCTAGAGATTTGAATACACGCGAAACTTCTTTCGGCAAAACCTTTGCTTTGCGAGAGAGACGGAAATTGATTTCTCAAGTTTGGAAAGAAAGACTTATCGAACAAACGATGTCAGTTGTTTTCTTGACCTTATTTCAGATAGACTGATTGCATGTTCAAATTTCTTGCGTTTCCTCTGCCGGAGAGCTCTTGCGTCTGAGAATTCTGAGAAAAAAGCCAGCCTGGAAGAGAAACCTTCCAAGAGGATTCAGTCAATTAGTGTGCGTCTGCCTGATCAGAAAGAATCTGTAACAGCTCCTTCAGTTGGCTTCTGTCACAGATTCTTTGTCACCAAACAACAACAACAAAAAAAGAAACTGCTTGGAAAAAGATGTCAGGACTGGCCAGCGCTTTCTATTTACTGACGATTTCATAGTGTTTGGTTTCGTTCATCGCTATAGAGATAGGCATGAATTCCCAGACCGGCGAGAAGCACAGTAAGAGGAGGAGTAGAAGTACACATCGACAACTCCGAATATGAAACAAATCGATGCAAGCTGTTAATAAGAAAGTTCATGAGAGTGAAATTTACTGCTTTATAAAACGATTAGGAATTCACGATTTATCAAAACAAGAGAGATTCATCCAATACTACCGTCTCCCCCTTTTGGTATTGAGCGAACGAAACATTCGGCCATTATAAGCCTAACAAGTTACTGTGTTAAATCCATAAGGTTCGGTCTCTTACGAAAAATTCTTTTTTGCGATTAGTGTTTTCAGGTGAGATAGTATGAAATTGGCAGCTGAAGTACCTTGTTAGATAGCACAAACTTCATTTCTAAGCCTGTATTTCGGCCAATTCGGAATCAAAAAAATCCAAAACTACGTAATTAGTGATTGAAACAACTTGGAAGAGACATTCTCCAAAAGTATAGAGCAACTCGTTGGTTTGAAACTAGTCGGAGAGAAGGATGTCAAGCTTCTTGAGCGCGTGGACAAGGCCTGCGATGAGCTTCTTGTTCCTGAATACGAAGCGTACGTCGAGAGGCGATTCAACTCCGATCTTGTGCCCATACTTTCAAAACACAAACTGATGGGCATCCCAATCGCAGAGGAGTACGGCGGAGAGGGAGCGGGGATGCTAGTTCACTCTCTTGCCATGGAACGTTTGGGACAACTGGGAATGGGAGTGGTTACTCTTGTGGATGTTCATCAGTTTCTCGGAAGCTTGACAATTCAGCAGTGGGGGAACTCGGAGCAAAGATCGAGATATCTCCCCGAAGCTGCATCCGGCCGGGCGATTCTCGCATATGCACTCACGGAGCCAGAGGCGGGAAGCGATCCAGCTTCAATGTCTACAACCTTCAAGGCGGAGGGCTCCAAGTACCTCTTGAACGGAGAAAAATATCTCATCTCGAACGGCTCTATAGCAAGGTATCTCGTGGTGTTTGCAAAGTCTGTTGAGGACGGGAGAGTATCGTCATTCATAGTGGACTCGAAAAGTCCCGGCTTCAAGGTCTCAATGCATCTCTCAGAGAAACTGGGGCTGTTCACTTCAGACACAGCTCAGCTCGAATTTCACGACCTAGAAGTGCCAAAGGAGGATCTTCTGGGGCCTCTTGGAAGGGGGCTTTCTGTCGCTTACTCTGCTCTTTTGAATGGGAGGATTGGCATCGCCTCAGGGTGCCTTGGCGTGATGGAGGATTGTTTGATTTCTTGTACTGAGAGGGCGAAAACTCGAGTTCAGCACGGAAAGGAAATTGGAAAACATCAGCTCATCCAGCTCCATCTCTCTAGAATTGTTGCAGATCTCGAATCATCAAGATGGCCAATTTACATGGCAGCTATCATGAAGGAAAAACTCGATTCCGACCCAAAGAATTCAGATCTTTTAAGAGAAGTCGACAGACAAAGCGCTATTGCAAAATTCATCGCTTCGAATAACGCTTACGATGCAGCTGATCGATCCGTTCAGATTTTCGGGGGATTCGGGTACTCGATATTGTCCCCCGTTGGAAAGCACTTGATCGACACACGGGTTGCAAGAATATATGAAGGAACAGATGAAATAATGGAGCTCAAGATCGCATCAAGTATCTTAGGAAAGGAATTTGAGGCTTATCGTTGAAATGAGAAGAAAGCGCGAATCCACTTTGTGCTTGTGCCGCGTTCGAGTTGAAGATTGAAATCAGAATGATAGCTATGTAGGGTTAGACCTCATTTTCTGCGTTGACATCTCCGTTCTTGAAATGTTCTTACGACGATAGGATGTAGTGTCATGAGAGCGTTGTCGCATAGTAGTAAGCGATTGTTTGAGGCAGCTGGTCGCTTGAAGAAGATCGAGCGATCAGGATGGGTCAAGAAGGTCGGTATAGAAAATGCAGAGAGTGTCGCAGATCATACTTTCAGGATGGCTCTCATAGCCGCTTACATCTCTACGATCGAAACGAGTCTTGACACTTCGAAGCTCCTGAGGATGTGCCTTCTTCACGACATAGCCGAATCACAAACAGGTGATCTTATGCCGGAAGAAAAGACTCATCTTGAAAAGGACAAAAGGCCCAACGAAGACAGGATAACGCATGAGATACTTGGGACGCTTCCCGATTCGCCAAGAAGGGTCTTTCTTTCAGATTGGAAAGAGCTAATAAAAGGAAAAACGAGAGAGGCTCGGCTAGTTTGGGACATAGACAATCTCGAAATGCAAATGCAAGCTATCGATTACGAACGCGATGGTTACGATGCTGGCAAGCTTTCAGAGTTCAGAAAGAAGAGATTTCACAAATCGACTATTCAAACGCAAATTCTAAATGAGTATGAGAGGGATTCGAACGCCCGATCTACAATGAATAAAATTTAAAGATGCTATAGGAAGATTTGAGAAATTCTGGAGCCTTGAGCGCTGTAACTTACCTTTTCTCACAATCCGAAAGCCAGCAACATAGGAATGCTCCTTTCATCTTTCTGAAAGCGAGGTATATGGTGGAACTCACTGGAAAGAAAGCAAGAACCCTTGAAGAGTTTGCCTCGATTCTTGCAAATGCTGAACCCACGACACTCTTTTATCACGTTTACCATCCTCTTCTTGAGTCACACCTCGTGCCCTATGAGTATCCAAACGATTTTTCCTTTTGGTTCTCAGATTCCTTCCAAGACAAGGATCTTGCAGAACAAATAGCAAACATTTCTCTCCCAGAAAAGGGAGGTTTGGAAGAATTGCGAGAAATACTTCTTTCCAAGATAAACGCTGCGCTTGAGAGGAACGCTCAGTTTTCAGTAAGATCAGGGAACGAGTTTGACTTTGTGAAATGCAGATTTGTCGTTTATCCTACAGGTGTAGTTGCAAAGAACATCGATGAGCTTGCAGACGGAATATCTCAGGCTTCGGAGTTGTGCGTCTTCTACCACATGGTAACATCAAGGCTATTCAAGAAGAGCAGATATGATGACTTTTCAGAGTGGATACTTGCGAACACTTCCTATACAGACCTCGCCGAGGCGTTACGAAGAGTGGATCCCACGACCCACATGAATGTGAGATCGATGCAACAAGAAGTCCTAGGGATAATCCAGCGCTACCTCAAGAACAAGAATAGGTCCTCGCTTGCAAGGAAAGCCTAATCAAACTAGTGATGGAATCAGGCGAGCCAGAAAATTTTGTCATCGCAATCCCCATCATTTCCCCCACAGAGGGTTCACAAATTAGCAGACTACGAATCGATAGTTGGCGCAGAAGTCTTAGAGGATTTGCGAACCTTTGCGGAGAATATCTCTGGGAAAACGGTAATCCACGTCAACTCAACACGAGCTGGCGGAGGAGTTGCAGAGATTCTGTTTCGCCTAGTACCTCTTATGCGTGAGATAGGTCTCAACGCGAAATGGGAAATCATCAAAGGGGACGCACAGTTCTTTGAGTCAACAAAGGCATTCCATAATTCGCTTCAAACTGGAGCAAGACTTGCGACCAAGGAGAGTTTTGATCATTTCATTCGCAAGACAGAGGAAAACCTGAGGGAGATGAGCCTTGATGGAGACACCATGTTCATTCACGATCCACAACCGATTGGACTGATTGCAAAGAGGAAAAGCAATGCAAAACAGGTTTGGATCTGGAGATGCCACATCGATGTTTCAAACCCTGAGAGGGAGGTGTGGAACTTCCTCGCAAAATATGTTAATCAATACGACGCCACTGTCTTTTCTACTCCTTCATTTGCACGTTCTGATTTGAAGATCCCTCAGTTCATGGTAAGCCCGTCCATTGATCCTCTTTCTGACAAGAACAGACCCCTCCCCGAGACTTTCATTGATAGGGTGCTTTCAAAGTATGAGCTCGATTCAGAAAAACCGCTGATAACTCAGATATCCCGCTTTGATTATGCGAAGGATCCGATTGGCGTAATACAAGCCTTCAAGCTTGTGAGCGACCACATCGACTGTCAGCTTGTTCTCGCGGGAAGCCTTGCAGATGATGACCCAGAGGGAATGGAGGTCTATTCAAAGGTGGTAAAGGCGGCAGAGGGAAGAAAGGACATTCACATACTTCTCATTCCTCCGTTCAGCGATCTCGAAATCAATGCTCTTCAAAGGGCCTCTACGATCATCCTTCAAAAATCAATCAAGGAAGGATTCGGCCTCACAGTGGCGGAATCACTCTGGAAAGCAAAGCCAGTTATTGCCGGAGCTACTGGAGGAATTCCCTTGCAAGTCAAGAACGGACTTACTGGCTTCCTAGTGCACAACATAGAAGGAGCGGCTTACAGGATGAGGTATCTTCTCCGAAACCCGGACATTGCTGCGAGGATGGGTTTGAACGGGAGAGAGCATGTAAGGCAAAACTTTCTGATAACAAGACATCTCGGAGAGTACCTCTTGATGATTCTCTCTTTGGAAAATCACGCGAAAGGAGAGCGTTTTTCTAATCGGTTTGAAGAGAAAGAAGAAGAAGAAGCAGCAGCGGCGGCTCAGACCCATACTGTAATACCTCAAACTCATCCAAAATAGGATAGCGTTTCTTCAAAGACATGTTGAAGAGATGATATGTTCCTTTCTATGTCACATATTGTCGCAGTGTCTAGTCCTCTTTCTCCCATCTTCTCAGCTGCTTCCCCCTTCGAGAGAACTTTGAGAATCTTTTCGGCAAGCTGCTGGTCATTTCCCGATTCGAAGGTGTAGCCGTTTACATCGTCAATTACAAGCTCGGAGGAACCTGCTCCCGAGCTCACTATTACTGGCTTCTTGTAGAGCCACCCCTCAATTGTCGTGAGTCCGAATCCCTCGGAACGGGATGAGACGAGAACTGCGTCAGCCAAAGAGTAAGCAGCTTTCACAAACTCCGGGGGCCTATATCCGGCAAAGAAGACCTTGTCCGAAACTCCTAGATCCCGCGCAAGACTTTGAATTTGCGATCTCCAGATCGAAGATTTGGGATGGGCGAGTCCTCCCTCCTTAGAGCCGGAAAAACTTCCGTTTCCAATTAAAAGTAACTTTACGTCGTTTCTTGATTTTAAGACATGAGAAAATGCTCGGATCGCGATGTCCTGTCCTTTGATCTTGTCCATCCTTGCGACGATAAGCAAAACCCTCTCCCCAGGCTTAAGCTTCAAGGTCTCCTTGACAGTTTCAATGTCGGCCGATGAAGCTGGTCCCCACTCGGATCTGTCGATGTAAGGATAGATCTGGTAGGCATGCCCACGGTAACCAGCATGAATCAAACCTTCAAGATCTCTTCTTGTGCTGACTATGATGCTGTCAAACCCTTCGATGTTCTTCAAAATGAAAGTCTTGAGCTTTGAAGATACAGATTCAAGTTTGAAGGGGATATGCCACTGAAGAATTGCGGGAGCAGAAGGTCCTATGAGGGTGCCTGTCAGGAGCTGCTGGAAATCATGTATGAAATAAAGGTCGATTTCTCGGAGCATTCTGAGCATTACCTGTGTCGAGAGCCAATTGTATCTGATGAAGGCCTCATATTCTTCGGGCTTTATCTGAAACCTGCCAATCCCGTGTATTTCATTCCAAATCGACTCCTTGAAGTTCGCATACCTCTTCATGTCATACTCCGGCAGCTGAACGTGAAACAACCTCACATGATCAACCAGGACTTCATCCGGTGCATTTGATCCAAGTGAGATCCAGATTGGATCCTCGATGATGTTCTTAGCCCTCATCTTCTTGAGAAGTGGAAAGATCATGGCGGTGACTCCGCCGGGACTGAACTGATAATCAACATCCTGATAGAGTTCCTCAAGCTTGAGAGGAACTCCAAGTGAATCGTATTTTTCGAGCAATTCCGAGTACGGAGTGAGAAATTTTATGAAAGGAGTCTGACTGTTCACGCAGATTCTCAGACTCTTCTTCTGCATTTCTGATCAACCTTCGTACTCAAGAACGCTGAATTTTCTTTGGTATTTTTATTCTCGGAACAGCAAAAAAAGAGTGAAAGAGGATCGAATTCGATGCCGATCGGCATCGGCGGGAGCTCTTCTCTCTCTCCTTCTACTTTCTCCTCTCCTTTCACGAATGAAAGAGAAAGATCAAAGGAAGCAAAAAGTCCCGCTAGCTTCATTCTTTGTCTAGCGTATCCCATTTACTTTTATGAAGGAATCTTCTTGAGTATAAAATTTTGCAAAAATTCTTCGACGCCGTATCCGCCTGGTTTCTGTGTTACAAAATCTGCGATCCTTTTCAATTCTTCAACTGCATTTGAAACAGCAACTGATATGTCTGCCGGACCAAATAGCGCAAGATCATTTTCCCCATCTCCAAAACATGTAAGACGAATATCCTTTGTACTCCCAAAGTGAGAAACTGCTCCTGCAACTCCAACTCCCTTGTCAACGTTTGGTGGACAGACCATGATCGAGTCTCTGTTCGGCACGACCTTTGCTTCGAATAAAGTACTCCGAAGGAGTCCCACGATTTTTTCATTTTCTTGTCTCTTAGCGGATCCAATCACTTCGGCAAAGCGTATGTGAAAATCAGCTTTTGAAAACACAATTCTCGCCTTCTCCGACCACTGCCTACCCTTTATGATCACTTCGTCTTGGTCTGTGAAGAAGGTGATCGCTCCGTTCTCCGCAACTAGAAAAGAAAAAATCCCAGAAAGCAAGTTATTGACCTGCATTAAGAACGATAGTTCCCTACCTGAAACGATGCCAAGAATAGGATTGCTATCTTGTTTGAGATTCTTCAGGACTTTTTGAGTGCTTTCCGGGATCTCCCCTTCATCATAAGTCAGCGTGCCATCGTAATCGAATACGAAAATTTCCTTCTTCTTCTCGCCTGAAACCAAAGCCAATACTCGCTCATGCTCCTCTAGGCATATTTTTTCCAGTTCCAGTGCCCGAGCAAGCTAGCTAGAGATTAGAGCTCGAAGGAGGAAAAAGCTCTTTCTTCCTCAAGGTGAGAAAACAGTGCTGTTTTTCGAGCAAGACCTTTCAAGGCTCTCAAGGCTGAAAAGAAGAAGAAGAGGGAGAAGGAGACCAGAAAACAAGTTCGGTAGAGTTTCTCACGCTTTTTCCCCACGAGTTTGATCATTCCTTGTCGATGAATTCGCTTGCGCTCGGAGGCTCAGGTGAAAGCCCCTTCCTTTTCCTGATCTCGGAAACGAGCTGCCCCAGCATGGAGGCGGGCACAGGAGCCCATGATTTGAAATAGGTGTTCCACATCGCTTTTCCGGCCGTTGCCCCTCTCATCGCCTCCGAAAGATCGAAAGTCTCAGAAGTTGGTATTTCACCCTGAATAATCGTGACAACTTCCTTCTGTTCCATGCTCAGCATCTTCCCTCTTTTCGAGGCGATGACTCCAGTTATCTGACCAATCTGATCTGCAGGACATTTTATTTCGATTCCAAGGATCGGCTCAAGTAACGTCGGATCAGCTGAAAGCGTCGCTCCGAGTATTGCCCTTCTCGTTGCGGGCATGAGCTGAGCGTATGTCCTGTGAGCAGGATCCTCATGCGGCACATAATGAGTAAGTATTACTTTCATTCCCCTACAGTACTCGTAGGCGAGAGGGCCGTTTGTCATCACATCATTGAAACCCGCTCGAATTGAATCCATTGATTCCTGAAGAAATTGAACTCCCTTAGTCTCCTCGAGAAGCATGTTCCCCCGCTCGTCAATCTCTACGACAGATCGAGCCTCATCTGCATCCCATCCCCTATCTCGCAGGATCTTTGCGACTGTCTTCTTGTCCTGATTCTCGTTCAGCTGTCCAGTGCGTATGAGTTCGATGATCTCCTCAGAGAGAGGCTCCACCTTGATGAAAATCTTGTTGTGCCTGTTGGGGGATCGAGCCATGACTGGTCCCGCAGGTTTTCGAATAGCTTCTCTATAATTTACTAGTGGCTGGCTCGTTACGATTTCGAGCTTCTGGTCTTGGAGGAGTGTGGTGGCTATCTCCAAGTGCAAAACTCCCATCCCCGAGAGAAGCTGCTCCCCAGTTTCTTCGTTTATTCTCACAACAAGGTTTGGATCTTCTATTGTTAGCCTCCTCAAGGCCTCGACAAGCTTTGGGAGATCCTTCGGGTGCTTTGCCTCGACGGCAATTGTTACAACTGGTTCCGAGACGTATTTGATCGATTCAAAGGGCGCGATCCCCTTCACAGAGGATATGGTTTCTCCGGCTCTTGCGTGTTCCAGACCCAAAAGAGCTGGTATGTTTCCAGCTGTGAGAGACCCGACGATCTCTCTTGTTGCCCCCATGTAGAAGTTGACTGACTGGATTCTTTCCTCTCTCTTAGCGCCAAGGAGATATACAATGTCGCCGTCCTTCACAGTGCCCGAGAAGAGCCTTCCCGTCGCAACGACGCCAGCTTGCGGGTCGACGTTCACATTCGTGACCATCATGACAATTGGGCCATCATCGTCGCAGGAAAGCAGAGCCTTTCCGACATCGCTGTTCAAATCTCCAGTCCAGATTCTCGGAATCCTGTAACTTTGAGCAACATGAGGAGGTGGATGGTGTTTTATCACCATACTTAGTATTGCTTCGTGAAGAGGTGCACGCTCTGAAAGATCCGCCACATTTCCTCCAGTGTAGGCATCGTAAACATCGGAGAATTTGACCCCCTTCTTCGCGGCAATTGCAGCGTTGAAACCCCATCTGTCCTTTGCTGAACCGAAGGAGACGCTACTCTCCTGAATAGAAACTTTCCACTTTTGCTTGAGCTCAGGTTCTGCATAAATTTCCACCAGACGATTGAAATCGTTTACAATATTTGCAATCCACCTTTGCATTTGCTCCTTGTCCAATCGGAGTTCCTTAACGAGGCGGTCAATCTTGTTGATGTAAAGAACAGGCCTCACCCTTTCCTCAAGAGCTTGGCGCGTCACAGTCTCCGTCTGTGTCATGACCCCCTCCACAGCATCACAGACTACGACTGCCCCGTCGATTGCCCTGAGGCTCCTTGTGACCCTTCCTGTAAAGTCGATGTGGCCGGGGGTGTCAATCATGTTAAGAACGTAAGGAGTTCCGTCCTGTTCGTAGTACAGAGTGACGTTTGCGGCTTTGATTGTCATTTGTCTTTGCTGTTCTAGCTCCATCGAATCAAGCGCGAGAGCCTGACCTGCGACGGAGGGCGAGAGTAATCCCGTTGCAGCAAGAAGACTGTCGCTCATGGTTGTCTTGCCGTGATCGACGTGCGCGATCACTCCAAAATTTCGAATCTGCTCCTTGTTCGAAATAGTCTTCATTATTTCCTGAGTGGTTTTGAACCTTGGCAAAGCTAAGCTCCTCAAAACTCCCCTATGAATTCTGTCGGATAACCTCTTTCCTCGCCTTTGAATCAGGCTGATGATTCAATACAGAGCGCAAGAGAGATGAAATATCCCACGACACAACGAAATTCTATGTTTTTGCGAATATCCTATTGCGATTCTTCTCTTTTATGTCTGTTGCCTTCGTTTTTCTTGGACTTTCATTTCTTTCACCTTACTTGAGCAACACAATAACGAAGAAATCTTTTCACAGGGTTTTGCCGGAATAGTTGGTTTCGTAAGATGCTCTTCAAGTATTACAGAATACGATTCTTTGAAACCCTGAATGCAATTCGAAGGGTGCAGAATAAGAGTAAGTCATAGCTCAACTTTCAAGAAACATTCTCCTTTTTTCAGCCAATCCTACTCCGAGGATATTTTGAGCTAATTGTCATCAATAAGACAATTATTCAAAACCGTAAGTCAATGCATTGACCAAGTTGCGCATAGGAATCTGCATTGAATCGTAGTTCGCGGGCCCGGTGGGATTTGAACCCACGATCTCTGCCTTAGAGGGGTTACGTGATCAAGAGCTTTTGCTCCGAACCCCAACGCCTTATCCATACTAGGCCACGGGCCCAAAAAGCAAAAATCTAACTGGAGAATCAAACTAGGATTTCAAATCGAAACCAAGCGTTCTCTCTCTACTTTTCTCCTGTTGATTTCTCTTTGCAAATTGACCTCTCTATCCTTTGCCAAGTTCCTTTATCAGCTCCTGGGCTCTATCAAAACGAATCTTCTTCTCCTCAACCATCCTTCTCGCCACGATCTCTATCAATTCGCCAGCGGCTCCTGCTGAAGCCGCAACGTTCCTCGCATGCAGTTTCATGTGTCCTCTCTGTATTCCTTCTGCTGAAAGCGCTCTGAGCGCGGCTAGATTCTGGGCAAGACCAACGGATGCTAGTATCTCTCCAAGCTCAGTCGAAGATCGAACACCAAGTATCTTCAAGTTAGCCTTCGCAACAGGGTGAACTGCAGAAGCTCCTCCTATCAATCCCACTGCAACTGGAAGTTCTATCGTTCCAACCAAGTTTCCCTCCTCATCCTTCGAGTAACTCGTCAAAGAACGATAAGCACCATTCCTTGCTGCATAGGAGTGAGCCCCAGCCTCAAGAGCTCTTGTGTCCTGTCCTGTTGCAAGCGCCACTGCGATCACGCCGTTCATTATTCCTTTGTTGTGCGTTGCGCAGCGGTAAGGATCTGCATCGGCAAAAGCATAGGCGTCCAAAATTCCTTCCACTACTTCTTCCCCGCCAAGAGCCTCCTTGTCGAAGACTGCAGTGCTCCGAGCTAACCTCTTCGTCGCGAGGTTTGAGATAATTCGTAAGAGCACCTTTCCCCCGCTCAAGGATTCGATCTCAGGCGCAATTGCCTCGGCCATAGTGTTTACGGCGTTTGCACCCATCGCGTCGCGGCAGTCCACAAAGATCTCAGTTACGAGCATCTTTCCTCTCTTAGTATCGATTATCCTTGAATCGAGATCCTTCGCCCCACCACCAACCGAAACAAGCTTTGGATCCTGTTCGTTTGCTTTCTTCAAGAGGTCTTCCTTTGATTCAAGTATCTTTGATCTTGCTAGCTGCGGATCAGGTATTCTGACAGCCTGAATCTGCCCTATCATAACGGGGCCGGTATTCGAAGCCTTGAACCCGCCATGCTTTCTAGCCATCTTTGCGGCGTTACTCGCAGCTGCGACTACAGAAGGCTCTTCTATCGCCATGGGAATTAGGTAGTCCCTTCCATTGATTTGGAAATTTGTTGCGATTCCCAGCGGGACAGGTATTGCACCGATGACGTTCTCAATCATCTTGTCTGCCAATTCCAGCTTGAGCCCTGACATCGAGTGAATTGCCTCGACTTCGCTTTCACTCAAGGATGCAAACTCTTTGACTAGACGCATTCTCTCCTCTGGCCTAAACTTGTAAAAGTCTCTAATTTCTGAGGTGTGCATGCCCGATTTCTTACCTCTCTTTTCTGAAAGTTGGTATTTGTTCCGACCGGAAAGAGGAGTCCTTTTCAAGGCTATTTAACTAGCACATCAGCCTAGTTGCTCTTCATTTTCACCCTTTTTAAAAGCCCAAAGAGAACTTTGGGTAATTTGGCCTTCTGAAAGCACATGTGCAATCCGCAAAGCGAGGAGGTTGAAAGTAGCGCCTACATGCTCCGCATATCTTTTCCATCCTCTTCTCCATCTTCCTCCTTCCACTATCATCTGATGCAAACCTATTAACCCACCAAGAGATCTTATTTGTTTGTAAACTAGCGAAGCTCGGAGAGAACAAAGTGAAAATGCTCGAAATGAAGCATTCGTTTCTTGACGACAAAGAATTCGAAACAATGCGAATTACAAGGTTCATCAAATCGACTGTTAGAAGCGCAGATGCAAAGGGTGTTGTTGTGGGAGTTAGCGGCGGAATCGACAGCGCCGTTGTGGCCACTCTTTGTGAAAGGGCACTCGGACCAGAGAGGGTTACAGCCTTGCTCCTTTTCGAAGATCCGAACAGAGGTTCAGCTGACTACTCTGATGCAAGGCAGCTCACTGAGCTACTTCGGATAAGAACAGTGGACATTTCCATTACTCCCCTGATTGAGACTTTCACTCGTCTGCTAAAGGAAGTTTCTGGAGTCGATCGGCAGCTATCGAGACTTACACTTGGAAACATCAAGGCAAGGCTCAGAATGTCGATCCTTTACTCATTTGCAAACGAACAAAATCTGCTCGTAGCAGGAACCGGAGACAGATCAGAGTCTCTTGTAGGTTACTTTACTAAATTCGGAGACGGAGCGGCGGATTTTTTTCCAATAGGTCATCTTTACAAGACTGAGGTAAGGAGACTAGCAAGATCGCTCGGAGTGCCTCAATCGATCGTGGAGAAACCATCGAGTCCCAACTTGTGGCAGGGTCACAAGGCAACCGATGAGCTTCCGGCCGAGTACGATATTTTGGATCAAATCCTAGCGTCAGTTTTTGATTCAAATAAAAGCCTGGAAACCATAGAAAAAGAAGTCAATGTATCGCCTAAAACTATAAGCGATGTGATCCGGCTCAATTTCAAGAGCGCCCACAAGCGCGAAATGCCTAAGATGCTTCCGCGTTTGTAGCAGTCATTGCAAAAGATAAAAGAGCGAAAGCCTTGAGAGGTATAGAGGAATAGTAGATTCCTTTCTATTTTTCAGACCTCGATTAAATGAATGCTCGAATTTTTTCCCCCAAAGAAGCAAAGTTCAAACAATCACAACCCAGCGGGAAATGTTCCATTCCTTGAAGGGACTCAATCAGGCTTAGAAAGGCAAGTAAAAGCATAACAAACAATTTTCGATCGTGGCTCGCAATGGCAAAGGAAACCAAGCGTCATCTCTTCGGAGCATCGGCGAAAAAAAGAATCGAACTGATACCTGTCGTTGGCATTGGAGAAGTGGAAAGAGGACAAAATCTCGGTAAACTGATTATCGACGCATGCGCCAAGATGCGATTCAAAATTCAGGACAGAGACATTATAGTTGTTACACACAAGGTGGTCTCAAAGGCAGAAGGGAGAGTTCTCGAGCTCGCAAAGGTTACCCCAAGCAAGTTTGCACTCAAGGCAGGTAGGCACATAAAGAAGGATCCTCGTCACGTGGAGGTCGTTCTTTCAGAAGCTAGGAGGCTCGTTAAGATGGTTCGCGGCCTGATCCTCGCAGAGACCTCGCATGGTTTTGTTTGCGCAAATGCAGGTGTTGATCAGTCAAACGTCAAGCGCGGGATGGTAGTTCTTCTTCCCCGAAGGCCAGATATTTCGGCAAGGAAGATTCGGGACGAAATAAGGAAAACACTTGGAAGGGAAGTCGCAGTCATTATTTCAGATACCTTTGGGAGACCTTGGAGAGAGGGGCAAACCGATGTAGCGATAGGTCTATCCGGAATTGATCCCTTTCGAGATTACAGAGGAATGAAAGACCAATATGGATATGAGCTTGCTGCGAGTGTGATAAACGTAGCAGACGAGCTTGCATCCGCAGCGGAGCTTTGCATGAACAAGCTAGATCGGAATCCCGTTGTAATCGTGAGAGGCTATGACTACGTTACTGCGGACATATCCGCACGCGTCCTAGCACGAAAGCCATCACGAGATCTCTTCAGGTAACTGGCAGGGAGCACCTACAGGATCAGAAAATTTGCCAACTAGCAGGAAAGCAAAGATAGGAGTATTTTGCGGTGGGAGTGGATCTTCAAAATTTGCCTCTGCGTTCTATGACTTTTTCAAATCAAATGGAAGAGACCCGAGCAGCCTTGGTTTCATAGTCAACGTCGCAGATAACTTCTGGTTTCATGGTCTCTATGTCTGCCCAGATGTAGATATCATAACCTATGCACTTGCTGGAAAACTAGACACTAAGAAGGGTTGGGGGAGGGAAGGTGACAGCTTTGATTTTCTTTCTGCTCTCTCAGAAATCACAAGATCGAAACAATGGTTCAATCTTGGGGACAAAGATCTTGCTTTGAGCGTGAGACGGACCGAGCTTCTCAAACAGGGGTTCAGTCTATCTGAAATTACTGATTTTGTGCGAATAGCTCTTTCTATAGAGAGTAAAATAATCCCTGCGACTGATGATCAACTTGAAACCCGTCTCAAGACTCCCAAGGGAGATCTGCATCTCCAAGAGTTCTGGGTAAAGTACAAAGGAAGGCCCCAAATACGCAGAGTATACTGCCGAGGACTCAAGAAAGCGACACCGACGCAAGAGGCCTTAGAATTTGCTTCTTCTAAGGCAATTATCTGCCCCGCTAATCCCATTAGCAGCATATATCCTTCAGTGAATTTGAAAGGAATGCAGGAGAGGCTAAGGAGCAGCTTCGTGGTTGCAATATCCCCGTTCATCGGAAAGAAAATAATCTCTGGGCCTGCAGTAAAAATGATGAGATGTTGCGGCATTGAAGCCTCGAGTTTCGGGGTGGCTAATTTGTACCGAAATTTCTTGCGTCTGTTTTTCGTCGATTTCCACGAGGAAAAGGAGATTGTTACCAAAATAAGAGATCTCGGCATCGAATGTGTAAAGGCAGACATTGTAGTTCGAACCCAAGAACAAGGCCGAGAAATTGCTCGCAAGATATGTGAAATACTTTGAGTGAGTTTTCGGTTGTAATCCCGGTGAGAGAGCCCAAGTCAGCAAAATCAAGACTCGCAGGGATTCTATCAGATGATGAAAGATCGCGTTTGAGTCTTGCTCTCCTCAGGCGAGTGCTGGGAGCAGTTGAAAGTTCAGCTGCAAGGTATTGCGTCGTAGTTTCTTCCTCTCCTGCGTCTATCTCCCAAACAACTGGTAAGTTCTCAAAAGTAGTTCTCGTACAGGAGAGAAAATTTCACGGCGGAGTGAATAGCGCAATACAAGACGGAATCGCAGCGCTTTCCCTAAACCCAAAAGTGACGAGCTCTTCTCAAGCTCGATCGAGCGTTATGTTTATTCCTTCGGATCTCCCTTTCTTAGACAAGGGGTCAATTGAAGAGGCAGCTCGACTGCTCGAGAATTTTGACGCTGTAATATCTCCTTCAAGAAGACGTGATGGAACCACGCTTCTTGGTTTTCATACAGTAGAGGAGAAATTGGCAAGGAAATTTCAATTTCATTACGACGACGATAGCTTCAACAAACACATACGTGAGCTTCGGAATTTAAGATTGAACTATTCTATTCTCGAATCAGACAAGTTTTCTTTCGACATTGACAACTTGGAAGACTTGGAACTTGCCCGCAAGATAGTTGGTGCAAAGTCGTACTCAGATTTCATATCAGTTCTCTTAAACGGTTTCTGAATAGGAAAATGAGTCTCAGGATGGCGTCGAACCATGAAATCTTTCGAATTCATAATCCGAAACGCAAGAGTGATCAGTGGGAAAGGTCGCAGAACTAGGCTCGTGGATATCGGGGTGGCCGATGGAAAGATCGGGTTCGTAGCAAAATCAAATGGCAACAATAAAATTCGCACTTCTCACGCCGAGATCGACCTGAGTGGTAGGATCGTTTTTCCAGGACTCATTGATAGTCATATTCATCTCTTCGCCGTTGCAGAAAATGCATCTTTTGTCGACCTTTACGGGTCTAGATCTGTGAACGAGATGCTTCAAAGGATAAGAGAATATATCAAAATTCACGAAGATTTGGGTGAAAAAGAAAATCGTAAGAGTTGGGTACTCGGACGTGGTTGGGAACAAGATAAGTTAGCTGAAAGGAGATTCCCGACAAGATTTGACTTGGATAAAGTAGTTACAAGCCGGCCGGCTATGATGGTGAGGGTTTGTGGACATGTTGCCGTTCTGAATAGCGTAGCACTTGACTTACTCCTATCAAGGCTAGATTCAAAGAGCCTTGACAAGATCCTCATTGAAGAAGATAAATCCGGAGAAAGGACTGGCATCATTCGGGAGAGAGCCCTTGAAGAGGCTTGGAAGCTTGTGCCAGATCCTTCGATTAGCAAGCTGGTTGATCAATTCCTCTATTCTCAGAAACTCTGCCTTGAAAATGGAATCGTAGGCGTGACCTGCATTCTGAGCGAAAACTGGAGGAGAGAACTCAAGGCGATTCGAAGAGTATCGGAGTCAGGAAGGCTTAGGATTCGGGTGTGTCTACTGCTCCCTATATCAGCATTGGAGGAAGTTGAAGGGGGCATTCTTGATAGTGACGAATTCGCAATTTCAGAGAATGATGGATACGCAGTGCATGGCTTCAAGCTCTTTGCAGATGGAAGCCTAGGTGCTAGGACTGCTGCACTCAACGAAGATTATTCCGATGATCCAGGGAATTCCGGAATTCTAAACTACGCTGATTCGGAAATAATCGACTACGCTAGAAGGATAAAAAAACTCCGAAGATACATCCTCGCAACTCACGCAATCGGTGACAGGGCTCTTGATCAGGTCTTGCGCTGCTACGCAAAAGCAGGGGTTACAAAGAAAGACAAATTCAGGATAGAACACTGCTCTGTCTTGGATCATAAGTCGAAATCTAAACTCAGCTTGGTAGTATCCAGCGTCCAACCGGGGTTTGAAATAAGCGACTACTGGATAGCTGAGAGGTTGGGACGGGCAAGGAGTAAAAGAGCGTATCCCTTTAGGACCATCTTTGAAAATTCAACTATGATTTCTGGCTCAGATGCTCCTGCAGACAGCATTAATCCGCTCAGATCTTTTTACGCGGCCACCCACAACAAGACTCGCTCACAACGTCTTTCTCTGAATGAAATTTTGCGCTCTTATACCGAGACCCCATCAAAGTGTTGCTCTCTATTAAGGTCAGTGGGTAGCATAGCACGAGGCAAGGATTGTGACATCGCAGTTTCAAATGAAACACACCTCCCAAAGATTTTCAAAAGCAATATCTTTGAAACCTTCGTCAGGGGAATCCCAACTCTCGCACCCCTTCGCGACAAGCGTTGACTAGAATTTCTTCTTAGCCAGTCTGTTTGTGCTTTGATCGTTCCTCTACTCCGAGGAGTTGTATGATGGTTTTGGCACTTAGCTTGATGTCATTGCATTACATGCAGCCGAAGAAACAGATATTAACAAAAAATTCACACTTTCAGATTCTGGCGGCGTTTCCGTTCAAGATCAAAAAACACTGAGCTTTTCTTTTTTCGTTTGTTCTTTCGTTTTGGTTTGTATTTAGCTACCTGATTTTTGTTTGTTCTCGTTGTGTGTAATGAGTTGGGTCTGAAATAGCAGAACAAGATACAGAGAAACTGATGCTCGATCATGCTTGAGACGCATCTTCAGTTCAGACAGAAAATCAGCGACTATTACAGAGTGACGAAGCCGAACGTCACCTCGCTTCTCGTCTTCACGGGGGGTGCTGCATACGCAATAGCTGCGGGATGGACTACGTCCTTCTTTGTTCTGTTTATGGTCGTAATAGCATTGTTTCTAGGCTCATCAGCGGCAAATACTGTAGGAAGTTATTTCGATCGTGACATCGACAAAATAATGCAGAGAACTAGGAACAGACCAATACCAACTGGCAGGATCGCTCCAAGGAGTGCCCTTTTATTTGGCCTTTCGCTCTTAGGCGTAAGCCTGACACTTTCAGTCGAATTTCTGAGCCTTCTTAGCGCGCTTTTCATGCTGATTGGATTTCTCGATTACGCAGTTGTCTACAGCTATCTCCTCAAGCGGAGAACTTCGCTTAATATCATACTAGGTGGTTTCTCTGGAGTTATGCCGGTTCTAGTAGGATACTTTTCGGCCAAGTCTCCGATACTCCCCGTCTCTGCTGCACTCTTCATGGGCTTCTTAGTCTTCTTCTGGATCCCTGAACATATCTGGTCACTTGCCGTTAGGTTCAAAGACGACTATGTTGCTGCAAAAGTTCCAATGCTACCGGTAGTGCAATCTGAAACTACTTCGATCAGACTCATAGCTACGACATCGATTCTTATGGTCGCCTTCAGTCTCATTCCCACTTTTTTTCCAGAGATTGGATTCAGAACGATCTACGTTTTCGCAGCTTCTTTGTTAGGCGCTCTCATGATCATACTCAACATCTGGCTTCTTTCTTCCCCTTCAAAGGAAAATGCTTGGAGAGTGTTCAAGTATTCAAGCCCGTATCTCTTTTTCGTTTTCAGCGCAATGATTGTGGACGTTTTCTTTTTCACTCACTGATTATCAGTAGATGCGAATAAGCACACTTTTTGAGTTTGTGCTCAACCATCTTTGTCATTGAGGCATGAGTGAGCTTTTGCCTCAAAGCCTATTTCATGACCAATGAAATTCTAGCTCACGGATTCGACTC
>Ga0209581_1000292_pt1 | contig 132493 bp, 109 predicted proteins | sample Coa_R2_FD_187160 | JGI IMG/M metagenome (GOLD analysis project Ga0209581, IMG submission 187160) | Surface soil microbial communities from Centralia Pennsylvania, which are recovering from an underground coalmine fire - Coalmine... | ecosystem: Environmental > Terrestrial > Soil > Unclassified...
TGGCGGCTGTCATAACGAAGGAACCGGACTGGGCCTTGCTGCCGAAAAGTACGCCACTTCCAATTCAAAGACTCATTTATCGCTGCCTGCAAAAGGATCTGCGCCAGCGTCTGCAAGCCATCGGCGATGCGCGCATTACGATTGAAGAGTGTCTAACGGGCGATGTCCCCGCCGGTTTGGCAGGAGGGGCGGTGACAAACAAGGCCGAAATTAGCGGCGGGGAACGACGCCTTAAGCGGGCCATCCCCTGGGCGCTGGCAGGTCTCCTGACGGCAGTGCTGATAAAAGGCCATGCTATTTGGAAATCGCCCGCGCCCGCGTCTGCCCCTTTCCCAGTTCTCGCTTACATTCCTCCCCCTCCCGAGACCACTTTTCGTGATTCCGGCTTTGGTGCGGGTCCGGCGGTCGTCTCTCCGGATGGCAATGATCTGGCATTCTCGGCTACCGACCAGAAAGGGGTTACTCAGTTGTGGGTACGGCCGCTGAGGTCAACCACTGCCCAAGTCATCGCTGGCACCGAGGATGCCGCAATGCCCTTTTGGTCGGCGGACAGCCATTCTCTGGGCTTCTTTGCGGACCAAAAACTGAAGACTGTGAACGTGGACAACGGAAACGTTGAGGTCCTGGCTGATGCCTCGTGCGTCGGAGCGGGCGGAGCCTGGAACGCGGCCGGAACCATTCTCTTCACTCCTCGATGCGACGGGCCAATCAATCAAATTTCATCGTCGGGAGGGAAGCCCAGTCCGGCTGTGCGCCTCGAGAAGGGCGAAACGACCTACAGAGCACCTGCCTTCCTTTCTGACGGCAGGCGCTTCCTTTATATGTCATCCTCCAGTGTTAATGCTCTGCCTTCGATATGGATGGGCTCGCTGGACTCAAAGGAGCAAAAGCAGGTTCTCAGAGGGGCCCAATCGCCCCAATTCGCCTCAGGGCATCTCTTTTTCATTCGGAATGGCCGTATCTTCGCGCAGCCATTCGACGGGTCCACGGGTCAGGTTACGGGAGAAGCTACGGCGCTTGCTGAAGCCCGGAGTTACTCAATTTCCCGAAGAGTCCTCGCTTTTCAGGGTGGGACGATCGAGGGGCGTTTGGAATGGTTTGACCGCGATGGAAATGTGCTCGGCAGCATAGGACCGGTCGCCGTTTACGGCTCTGATAAGATTTCACCCGATGGAAAGCACATCCTCGCCGAGGTTGACGACCCGCAATCGAATGCGAGTGACCTGTGGTCGTATTCCTCGTTGGGCGGGGTTGGAACTCGTCTGACGTTCGGCCCGGGACTCAAAACCTTCGCGCTGTGGTCGCCCGATGGAAAGTATGTTGCCCACGCTTGCCAGCCCGATGGAAAGGCTGGGATTTGCCGTGAATCTGCGGACGGGTCCAGTGCAGAGCAAACGCTCTTTACTTTTGGCAAAGAGGTTTTTCGCGTCAACGTTGTTGATTGGTCACCGGACGGCCGCTACATTTCATTCGATAAATTTCCCGTCAATGGCGGGAGCACTGAAGATTGGGTCCTGCCGCTATCCGGCGACCGCAAACCATTCCGCGCAGCCCCCGTCAGCGCCTCCCAGTATGATGGCCATTTTTCTCCAGACGGCCGCTGGCTGGCGTATTTCTCCTATGAAACCGGACGGCCCGAAGTCTATGTGGTTCCGTTCCCGGGACCGGGTGGCAAGTTTCAGATTTCGCAAAACGGTGGATGGTTAGTCCGGTGGGACAAGGAGGGGCATCTCTATTTCCTGACCATGGGCAACCGCCTGATGGAGGCCGATCTGAAAACAGTCGGGGGGTCGGTGACCGTGAAAGCACTCCATCCGATTTTCCAGTTGAACCTGCCAAGCTTCGCCGCACCATTCTTTGATGTGGCACGCGATGGGAGCCGATTCCTTGTCATCACCAGCGCCGACCCCAGTGCTTCTGAGTCCATCGCGGTTCTTCTCGATTGGCAATCGAAACTCGAAGGCAAAGAATGATCCCAGAGACACTATGCGCTGCCGGTGAAGTGTGTTCCCGGCGTATGGGGATGTTCCAGCGCAATCCCGGGCAGATTGCTGAAGAAATCTCAGCTGGTACTATCCCCGGGCCGACCCTTAGTTCTTAACCACTCCAGCGATCATGAGTAAATGCAACAGGACAGCAGAACCCCGTCGAAGTACCCTTGTTCTCTTGACGGCTATTGTCACTCCCTGCCGCCCTTGATAACCTTTCACATGAAGAAAAAGCGGTCGGCCGGGCGCGATGCATCCCGTGTGATCCTGAACGTGCTGCCCGACTAAGCGAGGAGTTCCACATTATGAAATTGGGTGAAATTGCGGAGAGGCTGGGATGTACTCTTGAAGGACCTCCCGATCTTGAAATCACTGGCGTTGCCGGAGTCGAAGAAGCAGGGCCTTCCGAGTTGACCTTTCTGTCCAATCCCAAGTACCGCCGGAAGCTCGTCTCGACTCGGGCCGCAGCCGTAATCCTTTCACGACAGGAGCCGGACCCCGGCCGTCCGGCCTTGCGCTCGGATAATCCTTACCTGGATTTCGCCCGCGCTCTCGAACTCTTTTACACGCCGCCGAAGCCCATTCCCGGCATCCACCCCACCGCTGTAATTGCTCCCGATGTTAAGCTGGGCCGCAATCCATCGATTGGCGCTTATGTCGTTATCGAATCCGGCGTTGAGATCGGTGACGACTGCGTGATTAAAGGGCATGTGATGATTTACCAGGGAGCGAAGATCGGCCACCGCTTCTTTGCGCATTCGCATGCCGTTGTCCGCGAGAACGTGCAGATCGGGAATGACGTCGTTCTGCAAAACGGCGCTGTCATCGGCGGCGATGGATTTGGGTTTGCCCGCCAGTCGGACGGCTCTTATTACAAAATCGTCCAGGCCGGCACCGTGATCATCGAGGATGGCGTTGAAGTTCAGGCGAATTCCTGCATCGACCGAGCTACCGTAGGCGTAACGCGCCTTCGCCGCGGCACTAAAGTTGACAACCTGGTTCAGGTCGGGCACGCCTGCGACATCGGCCCCGATTCCCTGCTCTGCGGCCAGTCGGGACTGGCGGGCAGTTGCAAGGTCGGCCGAAACGTTGTTTTGGCCGGGCAAGTTGGCGTGGCGGGTCATTTGACCATCGGCGATAATGTGATCGCAACCGCGCAGACAGGAATTCCCGCAGATGTTGAATCGAACAAAATCGTTTCGGGTTACCCGGCCATAGATAACGCACTGTGGTTGAAGTGTTCCGCCGCCTACGCCCGCCTGCCGGAGATCTACGCAGCGGTTCGCAGATACATGAGGCGTCCAGGCGCCTCAAGCCAGGAGGGCGAGCAAGAAACAAAGCGCGAGGCCTGATTGTTTTGTCGCGGTCTTTACACCTCAATCGCCTTCCGGCTGCTCCTCAGGTGAGAGTCCGGTCATGATCGCCCGTCGGACTTGCGTTGCGAGTTTTGACCGGTCATCGATCGTGCATCCTGTTGTGGGAACAGGGTCGTGGATTGTGATTCGAACCTGCCCCGGATGGATCTTGAAACTGCCCCGCGGCATGATTTTCATCGCTCCCGAAACCGAAATCGGCACGATGGGCGCGCCTGCCCGGATTGCCATTACGAATACGCCTTTCTTGAAGGGCTGCAACCGGCCGGTCTGACTGCGGGTGCCTTCGGGAAAAACCAGAAACGAATGACCCCTCTTCAAGGCTTCGATGGCCTGGTCTAGTGCGGCAAAGGATTGTTCACGGTTTGCGCGGTCCACAGGAATGAAACCCCTCATACGCATGCCCGTTCCCATAATGGGAATTTTGAAAAATTCCTTCTTGGCCATGATCAGCACCGGCGGAAGGACCGCAGCAACGGCCGGGGGGTCACAATTACTTTGATGATTGGGCATGTAAACGACTGGAATGCCGGTTGGTATTTTTTCCTTCCCTGTAACGATCAACCTCACACCGGCCAGGAACAGCGCGGTTTTCGCTCCGAACATGCCGACTTTATACAGCACATCCGTGTTTCCGGTGACGGCGCTGTACAACAACAGCGGCGGCCCAAGGACGAGGAGATAGAGTATGATGACCGAGCAGACAAACACCGTTCTGAACATCAGTTCTCTTTTTCCCCAAAAGACGCGTGTTTCCCCTTCAGCCAGCTTTCGCGCAGTGCCTTCTGGAACGGCGTAGCGTTGGGCACTTCTTCCACTTTATATATTGTTGCTGGCTTCGAACCCAGCGCGAATGAAATATCGAAAAGCTTCGTTCCTCTCTGTACTGTGAAAGTGACCTTTTGTCCAGGCTTGAAGTAAATCAACTCGCGCTCAGGCGTCACCGGCAGTTCTACTCCGTTCATTTTGAGAAGGATGTCCCCAGGTTGGATCCCTGCAATCGCCGCGTTGCTGCCCGGTTCCACCGTTTCCACGTGGACGGGCCCGATAAACCCCTGGAGCGATTCAAAACCCAGATCGGGCGCCGTTACCGTTTCCTCCTTCAGCGCAAGCCCCACATAGGCGAGATATTTCCCATAATCGACCTCACGCGTCCCACTGATATAATCGCGAAAGAATTCGTCGCATGGGAAGGCCGGAGCAAGCTCCCTGACGATTCGCTCGAGATCGGCATCATCGAAATAGCGGCCGCGTCTGGCGAATTCCCGATTAAGCCGACGTATCAGATCATCGAGGCTGTAACGGTTGTTGCTCGCCTCGCGAATTCCGAGATCGAGCAGATACCCGAGCAGTTCTCCTTTGTTGTAATAAGAAATGCTTCGCGCGGGCCGAAAGTAATCCGGATACTTTTCAAGCCAGGCTTCACGCCCAGATTCCTCGACGCTCTGGAAGCGGCGCGCCGGCCTTGATTGCAACTCATTGATGGCCTCGGCCAGTTCTTTGTAGAACTCCTTCTCCTTGATCAATCCCGCCCGCAGCAGCACAAGCTCCGCGTACGTGCTGGTAACGCCTTCGGAAAACCAGAGGTCGCTGGTGTCGTTTCCATGAATGTAGTCGATCGGCTCAAGCCCTTTCGGCCGGATGCGCTTGACGTTCCACAAATGAAAAAACTCGTGCGCGGCTGTACTCTCGAGACTGCCAAGACCGCCTCGCATCTCGGCGGCCGGAATGCTGATGGCCGTGCCGTCACGGTGCTCCATGCCGCCGCTGCCGGTCTGCGGGAAGAAAAACATGAAGGTGTAACGCTTGAAAGGAACGTCTTCCATGAGGGCGGTTTCGGTCGAAGTAATTTTCTTGAGCACGGAAAGCAGTCGTTCCGGGGAATAAAGTTTTCCGTCGCCATCGAAAGTGATGCGATACGTTGCACCGTCCTGTTGGTAATCGTACTCCTTAAAGTTTCCTGCCTCGGCGGGACTGTCAGCCAGGTGATCATAGTCCGGTGCCTGATATTCGCCCGGTTCCGGCCCATCGTCCAGCATGGTAACGATCTTCCAGCCCTCCGGCAGCAGGAACCTGACCCTGACAGGGCGCTTGCGGTTTTGCGGAAGATAAAAGAGCAATAAGGCGAAATTCAGAAATGCATGGCGCGAATCAAGGACCGCAGAGAAAACGTTGTCCTCATTTGCATATGCTTCGTAATGGAGTTCAAGATCGCGACAGGGGTTGATGTTCGCCCATGTATTTATATCCACCCGGCGCAGCGGCGCGGGCGCACCCTTGCATGCGGCCTGAACGTCCTGAATATCGCGAACGAAGTCGCGAATCTGATAGAGGTTGTTCCAGGTCGGCATCTGGAACTCAGTACCAGCACCGGCCTCGGGTATTTCCATTGTGACGCGGACAAGATGCGAAGCAGGGTTCCTGAGGTCGAGCAGATAGCGGACAGGAGGAACCTCTGCCAACCCTGTTGTGGTCCGGGCAAAGAACAGACCCGGAATCAGGAGAAGAACGGCCGCGGTCCGCCTGCCGTAAGAAATTGAACTGGACGGTTTCCTCATTCGCTGGTTCTGGAGATTCTGACTGCCACCGCAGCTTCGCGTCTTCGCCGACGCAATCTTATACTCTACGCCGATTGCTGTTTCTGTGGGAAGTCCACCAGTAAATTCCCGCGCCACAGGATACCGTGAGCAGACCCAGGAAGGACTCTGTGGGGCGCAGGCGGATGGTTGAAATCAACATACCGCAACTGGCGACCAGAAAAACTGCGGGGACCAATGGAAACAGGCAATTGACCGCCGGGAGCCTCTGCCAGTTCGCTCTCTTTCGGAGACGGAATAACCCGGCCGTGGCCAACGCCGCGAACAGAACCAGCATGAAGCCGATATAGTAAATGAGCGCCTCAAAAGTTCCTGTAACGATCATGACAATAGTTGCCAGCGCCTGAAAAAGCACCGCGACAACCGGTGTCTGGAACCTCTGGTGAACGCGCGCAGCCGACCGGAAGAAACACCCGTCCTGCGCCATGGCGTAATAGACCCTTGGCCCGACGATTACCATGGCGCTGATACACGAGAGCAGCGCTGCGGCCATCATGCCGCTGAAGATAGCGCCGCCGCGGCCTTCAAACAGAGCGCGCGCGGCCTCAGAGCCGACGGGCAGAACGCCTTTCAATTTCCCGAGCGGCAGCGCATAGATGAAGGCGACATTGCACGCCAGATAGAAAACGATCACAATCAGCGTTCCCCCAACCAGCGCCCGCGGAAGCGACCGCTGCGGCGTCTGGATTTCCTCCGCGACATACGTGGCTGCGTTCCAGCCACTGTAAGCGAACATGACGAAAGTGAGGGAAACGGCAAATTGCAGCGCGAGATCGTGCGGCGACGTGCGAACGGTTGCCTGTGCGAAATGGTGCCAGTCTCCCCGCCCAATCATGAACGCAAGCAGCAGAAAGACGCTGAGGACGCCGATCTTCAGGGCTGTCAGTATATTTTGCAGACCGGCGGCGAGGCCGAGTCCGAGGATGTTGATCACTGTGAACGCCGCGATGACGCCTATCGCAAGCAGTTGGCCATTGCCGAGGTGAATCCAGGATAAGCCTGAGCGCAGAAGCGCAACGGATGAATTTGGGGAGAGTGAAGGGAAAAAATAGCTGAGATAGGCGGCGATCGCAAGCGCACCGGCGGCGATAGGAGCGGAAAAGCCGGCGAAGAATGAAACCCACCCGCTCAAGAATCCCCACACGGGGCCCCAGGCTTCCCGCAAATAGACGTATTCGCCTCCGGAGCGCGGGATATTCACTCCGAGTTCAGCGTAAACCAGGCAGCCGGCCAGGGCCAGGACGCCGCCGACAAGCCACACACCCAGAACCAGCGATGTCCTTCCCAAATCACCCGCCAGAAAACCCGTGGTCGTAAAGATACCTGTGCCGATCATGTTCGCCACCACAAGGGCCATGGCGCTGAAGGTGGTCAACTCCCGCTTGAGTGAAGGGGGCATCGGACGGTCGGTTCCCTGGTGAAAAGTCCTTTCAATCGAGGTAGCCAACAGCTTGCTGGGAAAACATGACAAGCGTCAGGAAGCGATACTTCAGCGCCTGAACACCAGAAAATACTGGTATTTCAGGAACCCGTACTGCCGCTCGAGATGAAAGCCTGCGGCTTCAGCCTCCCGCACCATCTCCGCTCTGGAAATCTTCATTTCCACGGGCGGTCCGACAGGGAGAGGACGCTTATGGAAATCAATATTGACCAGGCGCCCGCCGGGTCTGAGCGCGCGCATGAGAAAAGGATAATAACTGGGGCGATCCGGAATGTGATGGAGAGTATCGCAAATAAAAATCAGGTCAACGGAATCCGGCGGCAATTTGGGGTCGTGAGGTTCGGCAAGGATGGTCTGAATATTCGAAAGTCCCCTGGCATGCGCCTGCTTTTCGAGATAGTCCAGCATCTCCTGTGAGATGTCGATGGCATAAACCTTGCCGCTCGGCCCAACAGCACGTGCGAACCGCAGAGTAAAATAACCCGGCCCGGAACCAAGGTCTGCCACGACTTCACCGGGCTTCAGGCCGAGCGCTGATACCACGCGCTGCGGCTGCTGCCACGCATCGCGGCTTGGGTCCTCGAGAATTTCAATGTATCGGGCCGTGCTTTGCGGTGGATGATGTTCCTGATGCTCTACCTGTGCGGATGCCGGAGCTCCTGTCAGCAAAAGTACGGCGAACAGCCAGATCGATTTTTGATACCTCGTCATGTCACACCCACCGATGCGTTGCTATGCGCGGTTGTAAGGTCCATTGCGCGTCCGATTCCGCCACGGTCATTATACTATCGCTCGCGTGGCGCCATGCCGCAGTGTGCGCGGGATTGAGTGTAGGCGGCAACGTTGCCCCCTTCCGTGACCGCTGTCACTGCGCGACCGCGGGCAGTGTCCGGATACTGTAAAAGTGGAAAAGCAGTCGAAGTTTCATTGGAAAGCGCCGCTCAGACTGGCCCTGGCCGGCGTGCTTCTTTTTTCCGCATTCACGGGATTTTGCGAGCCGCGCGGCCCAGGCCAGGCTCCTTCGGCTTCCGCACCGGAGTCAACCGATGCGTATCGCAATGCGCGTGAGCAAATGGTGCAGCAGCAAATCGCCGCTCGCGGTGTTCGAGACCCGCGCGTGCTGCAAGCCATGAAGGACGTCCCGCGCCATCTGTTTGTTCCGCCGGAGGTGCAGACGCACGCATACCAGGACACTCCGCTGCCCATCGGCTACGGACAGACAATCTCTCAGCCTTATATTGTGGGGTTCATGACGGAAGCGCTCAAGCTCAGGCCGCAGGACCGTGTGCTGGAGGTCGGCACAGGCTCCGGCTATCAGGCAGCCATTCTTTCCATTCTCGTCCGCGAGGTCTATTCCATCGAAATTATTGAGCCGCTCGCGAGGCAGGCGGCAGACCGGTTGAATCGGCTGGGCTATGCCAATGTGAAAGTGTGCGCAGGCGATGGGTATCAAGGGTGGCCTGAAGCCGCACCGTTTGACGCGATCATCGTGACTGCCGCGCCTGACCATGTGCCAAAGCCGCTGCTCGATCAGCTTGCGCCAGGTGGAAGACTGGTCATTCCTGTGGGCGAATATTTCCAGACGCTTAAACGAATCGTCCGCACCGAAAGGGGGTTCAAGACCGAGGAACTCCTCCCAGTGCGCTTTGTTCCGATGACGGGCGAGGCACAGAAATGAGATGCTCTCCGCGTCGCGTTTTGTCACTGCGCATTTTCGCCTGACGCGGAAGAAAGTAAACGCCGTCAGCGATCAGTTCTGCCGGGCCGGCAAGCAGGACTTCTTTTCCCGCGGGCCATGCAACCTCCAGGGTGCCGGCAAGCGTGCGGACCTTGACCTTCCGCTGTGTGAATCCATTCAGAATACTCGCCACAACCGCGCCACAGGAACCGGTTCCAGAAGACATGGTCTTGCCCACGCCTCGTTCCCAATAGCGGACTTCTATCTCCTTCTTCGAAATCACTTTCACAAATTCCACGTTAGTGCGGTTGGGAAACAGCGGATTGCATTCAATCTCGTGCCCTACCTCCTCCCACGGGAGGCTTTCGAAATCCTCAACGAAAATGGAGCAGTGCGGATTGCCCATAGATGTTACTGTCGCGGCCAGCACGCCATGACTCGTGCGCATCGGAAATCCCACAACCGGCGACGGGTGGCTTCCTGCAAGGAAAGGAATCCTTTCAGGATCAAGGATCGGCTGCCCCATATTTACTTGAAAGGCCCACTTGCCGGCAACGGTTTTTCGCCCCGGAGACAGCGATTCCAGGATCTTCACTCCGGACGCTGTTTCCAATCGGAGCGCAGGCCGCCGGGGGTTTTCGCGCACCAGGAAAGCGGCGGCGCACCGGATGCCGTTTCCCGACATTTCGGCTTCGCTGCCGTCAGCATTGAAGAAACGAACACGGGCGTGGTTGGCGGTACTTTGAGGCCTTGAGAGCACAAGAAATCCGTCCGCGCCAACGCCCGTATGCCGCTCGCAGATGGCCTGAGCAAGGCGGTGGAGGTCGCCCGGGAGGTCCCGGTCCTTCGCGACAATAAAGTCGTTGCCGAGGCCGTGCAATTTTGTGAAAGCGATTTTCAGGGTTTTGAACATTGTTCGCATTTACCCGTCAATAAGATTATTGGTGTGTCATATGCACGTAAAACTTGATGGCCGCTATCCTCTGTTGCGCCGGTAGATCGTGAAGCTCTGCTGCTGTGGGAAGTCGCAGTGATAAACCGGCTCAAAATCTCTGAACGCGTCAGGATAAGCACGCATGAGAAGGTCAACCGGGTCAAGTTCACCGCTCACGATCCATTCCACATAGCGCTGCGCACCTTGATGAAGTTGTTTCCAGTATTTCCTGTTGTCCGCCGAGAGGATATTTCGATAGTGAATCCCCAGCATCGGCGCAAGGCACGGCCATTCGCCGGACTGCATCAGGATTCTTTGGCCGTCGTAGTGCTCCCGAAAAAAAGCGATGAGCGCCAGGTCGGGTTCCTTACTGCACGGCGTGTTGAGAATCCCTTCCTTGACCACGGGCAGATTGCGCACGCCACCGGCCACCATCCAAAAACTTTGCGCGAACAGCACCGCCAGGCAGACCGCCATCGTTCTCAACTGCAGACTTCGGGAAAGCATCGGCGAAACCACAAACGACCCCAGCAGAGCAATTCCCGGCAGCAATTCAATTCCGTAACGCAAATTGTAATACGAATGAGGGAAATAGGTGGGCACGTAAAGGGCCACTGCCGCTCCGGCCATAGCCTGAATGTAGAACGGAAAGGGCACGAGCAGCAGCAATGCCGCCGCACGACGCGTGCGGTTGCGGCGTTCGAACGCCCACATCAATGCTCCCAGCACTGCGAGTACCAGAGACCACGGGCCGATGATTAATTTGAGGTCCTCAAGGTAGTAGCGCATTGAAATCAGCAGGCTGCCGTCGGTTGGGTAACGGAACGCTGTCGTTGCCACCTGGTGGGCATAGATCGCCTGCGCCGAATCCGGCCCATTGTAAAACGCCAGCGGGTTGCCGAAGCTGATGGCGTCATGCAAAATCCAGAATGCCGGCCCTGCACCTGAAACCAGGGAAAACAGCACGGCGCGGCGAAGGCGCAATCTCCGCGGACCTTCTCTCGCAAGCAGGATAAACAGCACGGCAAAAGGCAGAACGTACCACTCGCTGAAGCGAGTCAGCGTGCCGAAGAGTGCTGCGAATCCGGCCCCAGCAACAGCCAGAGTTCGCCCGTTCATCTGAAAGCGGAACAATCCATACACGGCAAGGACGGCCCACATGATGGCGAGCGGCTCAGTCATGGGAGTGCTGGACAGATACACCATGCTGGGGCATATCAGGAATGCGGCCAGGGTGACAATTCCCGCGGCCGCGCTTTGATTCATTTCAAACGCCAGCCGGAAAAGGAACCACGCGCTCACGCAGAATGCGGCTATCGACACAAGGCTTCCGGCAAGCCCTGTGCGCCAGAGATGGTCATTGACTGCGAGGGGCGCGGCGAGCAGATGAAACATCGGAAGCCATACGCTGCCCAACTCCGGATAGCCCGGCGTCAGGGAGTCGAGAAACCGCCGGGCGCCTTCCATGTGGGCAAAGGCGTCACCGTAGAGTTGCGTCAGTTCGTGCGTATAAAAGTAGTAGAGGCCGCCAAAAGCCACCATGAGAATAGCGGCCCAGACGGCTGCCGTTATTCCAACTGGAAGGACTGGTTTTGGCTGAAGCGATGAGGAATCGGCAGCAGGCCGGTCAGACATCAAATCGTGTGAGTTGCGCAAATTCGCGCACGCGCCCTTCAATTTCCTGAGGCGTCAGTCTCAGGAGTCGTTTAAGGCCGAACTCTTCAACAGCAAAACTTGCCATGACGGAGCCGTACACCACCGCACGCCGGAGGTTTGCTTCTGAGAAGTCGCCTGTTCGCGCGAGATGGCCCATAAATCCGCCCGCGAAGGAATCGCCGGCGCCCGTGGGGTCTTTGAACTCTTCCAGCATGAACGCCGGCGCGGAAAAAATCGAACCGTTGGTAAACAGGCTCACGCCGTGCTCACCCCGCTTAATCACAACGATTTCCGGCCCCATCTTTTGGATTTCTTTCGCCGCCTTCCGGAGGTTCTGATGGCCTGAAAGCATGCGGGCTTCACCCTCATTGATCACCAGCGCGTGCACCTCGCGAAGGGTCTTTTTCAGATCATCAAGGCTGCCTTCGATCCAGTAGTTCATGGAATCGCAGGCAACCATTCGCGCATGGGGCACCTGCCGACGCACGTGGAGTTGGAGCTTCGGGTCAATATTTCCAAGAAAAACATATTCGGTGGAAGCATCGGATTCCGGTACCTTAGGGCTGAAGTTCTGAAAGACGTTGAGCTGGAGGTCGAGCGTCCGCGCGTCATTCATGTCGCCTACGTATTCGCCCTTCCAGCGGAAGGTTTTCCCGCGTGCCCGCTCAATTCCTGTGGTTTCAATCGACCGAAGCCGAAAAACTTCCAGGTGCTCTTCGCCGAAATCTTCCCCCACCACGGCAACGACTTTCACCGGACCAAACCAGCTTGCGGCGACGGAAAAAAAGCTCGCCGACCCGCCCAGGATGCCTTCCGCCTCGCCGTGCGGAGTTCGGATTGAATCAAAAGCCACGGAGCCAACAACCAGTAACGACATGAGACGCTGCCTTTTCCCTTTGTAAATCTGAATAAAGACGCCTTGTCCAGTTTACTTGAGATATTTCCCGATGAGCAAGCCCAGGCGCTTTTTCACCGCAGGCGGAATCTTTCGCCGGTCTGTGAGAATAGCGTGGGACAGCGCCGACCCGCATTTGCACGTACGATCTTTCGGCAACCGCCCGACCGCTCCCCGCAGGATCTTCTGCGCGTTTTCGACGTTGCGATTGAGATACTCGATCACCTGGCTGACGGTGACGGCTTCATGCTCAGGATGCCAGCAATCGTAATCCGTCACCATCGCCAGCGTTGCGTAGCAAATCTCAGCTTCGCGGGCGAGCTTGGCTTCCTGAAGGTTGGTCATGCCGATCACGTCCATGCCCCAGCTTCGGTACGTGTTAGATTCCGCCTTGGTTGAAAACGCGGGGCCTTCCATGCAAACGTACGTCCCGCCCCTGTGAACAGTGACCTTTGCGTCTGAGCACGCTCCTTCCAAAGCATCGACAACCGTCGCGCACATCGGATCTGAAAATCCAATATGGGCCACGATGCCGCCGCCGAAGAAAGTCGAGATGCGCCCGCGCGTCCTGTCAAAGAACTGCAACGGAAGCACCATGTCCATGGGGCGGAAGTCCTCACGCAGCGAGCCAACGGCGCTCACGGAGAGAATGCGCTCGACTCCCAGCTTTTTCATTGCATAGATATTGGCACGGAAGTTGATTTCCGAAGGGCTGATGACGTGTCCACGCCCGTGCCGCGCGAGAAAAGCAACGTGCCGTCCTTCAAGGACGCCGACGCGAAATGCATCGGATGGTTTACCAAACGGGGTGGCAACGCGCACCCACTTCGCTCCGCTGAGCCCTTCCATCTGATAAAGTCCGCTTCCACCGATAATTCCAATCTCTGCTTCTGCCAATTCCGTCCTCCACTCTCCGATGGGTGAATTACTCGACTGCCACCGGCTGGAATGCCAGCTTGCCCTCAACCTCGGTCAGCACACCCCAGGGAACATCTGCATCGTGCCCGAAAACGACAAGGGCTCTTTCTTCCGCCAGCTTAGGCAGCAGCCGTTTCTTTGACGCAAGCGTGTCCATGGGATAAAGATCAAAAGACATGATCCAGGGAAAAGGAAGATGCGCGCGCGTGGGTACCAAATCCGAAACAAAGCAGGCGCTCTTCTCCTCCGATTCGATCCAGACGCATTGCAGGTGCCGTACATGCCCGGGCGCAAGCTCGACGCGGATGCCGGGAACAATTTCGCAGGCCCCGTCCAGAAATTCGGTCTGGGATTCTGCCGGGGCGAACCACTCCTCGATATAGCTTGCGCGGTCGCGTTCGGTCGGACGCGTCGCGTGTTCCCACTCCCCACGCTGGATAAAATACCGCGCGCGCGGAAAGGTTGGAACAATTTTCGTCCCATCTTGACGCGTATTCCATCCGCAATGGTCAAAATGAAGGTGGGTGTTGATCACGATGTCGATGTCGACGGGGTCGAGCCCGCACCTTGAAAGCTCATCCAGGAGGTTTGTCGAATGACTGACGTTATAAATATCCAGGTACTTTGGCCCGAATTTCTCCCCGATGCCTGTCTCAACCACAATGTTGTGCTTGCCCGTCTGGACCAGCAGGCACGTCAGCCCCAGCCGCACGCGGTTACGCTCGTCGGCGGGCAGCCGCTTTTCCCACATCACTTTCGGAACCACTCCGAACATCTGCCCGCCATCCAGGCCGAATGTCCCATCCGATAGAACGCGAACCTCAAACGTTCCCAGCTTCATCCTTTTCTCCGCTTTGAGGGTCAGACAGTTGCTCCGTACCATGCTCCTGCAGAAGTTCGATCAATACGCCGGCCGTACTCGATGGATGCAGAAAGGCAATGGATTCACCTCCAGCTCCGGCCCGCGGTTTTCGATCAACCAGGCGCACGCCTTGCGTTTCAAGAGTATCGAGCGTTCGCTGCAGGTCCGTCACAGCCAGAGTTACGTGATGTATGCCCGGCCCTCGCTTGCTGATGAACCGGGCGACCGGCGATTCGGGCGAAGTTGCCTCCAGCAGCTCAATCCTGCTCTCGCCCAGCCTGAAAACAGCGACACGGACTTTCTGCTCTTCGACGGTTTCTGTTGAGTCAGGCGGGCGCCCCAGCAACAGTTCGAAGACGGGCAACGTTTTTTCGAGCGACTCAACCGCAATGCCTACATGATGTATTCGCATTTCCGTGATCTATCCGTACTCAAGCGCGTCTTGCTCCAACGCCTGAGGCGTCCAACATCTCATCGACGATCGAATAAGGATCACGCCGTCGCTCGAGGATTGCTTCGACATAATCGCTCATTCTTTTCTGGTCAATCTGCTCCTCGGCAACTTTTTCAAACAGCGTTTGTCGCAGGAGTTCGAGAAGATACAACCGGGTGTTTTGCTGACGCCGATCAATCCGTGAAGAACTCTGTTCGGCCGAAGCCAGAAATTTGTTGATTTCGACGACGAGTTCTGCGACGCCGGCGCCTGTGGTCGCGGTTGTCTTCACGATCGAAGGCCGCCGGGAACCCGCCTGCGGAGCCACTGACAAGAGCATGTTCAGTTCGTGCTCCACCTGATCAGTTCCAGGCTGGTCGGCTTTATTGATGACAAACAGATCGGCGATCTCCATGACCCCGGCCTTGAATGTCTGGACATCATCGCCCATGCCGGGCACAACAAGTACGACGGTAACATCTGCCAGCCGCGCCACGTCCACTTCATCCTGACCGACGCCGACGGTTTCGATGAAAATGGTGTCGAAGCCTGCGGCCTCCAGGACAAGAGCTGCATCACGCGCCGCCGGCGCGAGCCCTCCCAACTGGCCGCGCGTGGCCATGCTGCGAATGTATGTGCCTTCATCCGTGGCGAGCGCCTGCATGCGAATGCGGTCGCCCAGGATCGCGCCGCCGGAGTAAGGACTGGTGGGATCGATAGCAATGATGCCGACCCGCCTTTCAGTCCGCCGGTAATCAATCGCCAGCTTTTCAACCAGAGTGCTTTTCCCTGCTCCCGGCGCGCCAGTGATGCCGATGACCCGTGCGCTGCCACCCTTGTGAAAAAGTGCACTGAGCAAGGGCCTGCTCGATGGATCCTTCCGTTCAACCATCGAAATGGCCTGCGAGACGGCGCGGCGGTCGCCGGCGGAGATTTTTTCGACCCATTGTTCAAGTGGAATGCTCATGAGGCTAACGCGTGTGGACCAATGCTTCACATCAAAACCTATGCCGGCTCGCCCAGCGATTCACGGGCGATGATCAGCCGCTGGATTTCGCTGGTCCCTTCACCTATCGTGCAGAGCTTGACGTCCCGGTAGATTTTCTCCACCGGATAATCCTTGATGAAGCCATAGCCGCCATGAATTTGCACCGCTTCGCTTGCAACGCGCACCGCGGTCTCACTGGCGAACAATTTGGCCATGGAGCTTTCGCGAGTCATCCGCTTGCCTTGTGTAGCCATAACGGCGGCCCGCCAGGTCAGCAGCCTGGCGGCGTCGATTTCCATCGCCATATCGGCAAGCTTGAACCGGATCGCCTGAAAATTCGAAATCGGCCGGCCGAATTGTTCTCGCTGCCTGGAATACGCAAGCGACGCCTCGAATGCTCCCTGAGCAAGTCCCACGGACAATGCCGCAATCGAGATGCGCCCGCCGTCCAGCACCTTCAGGCTGTCGATAAATCCCTGGCCGGGCTCGCCAAGACAATTCTCTTTGGGGATTCGGCAATCTTCGAAAATGATCTCGCCCGTATTGCTTGCGCGCATTCCCAGTTTGCTCTCGATCTTTCCCGGGCGGAAGCCCGGAGTTCCCTTCTCGATAATAAACGCTGAAATGCCGTGCTTGCCCTTTGCCTTGTCCGTGATGGCCATTGCCACGCAGATGTCGGCATAATGACTGTTGGTCGTGAACGTTTTCGAACCGTTCAGAATCCAGGTATTACCCTCAAGCCGTGCGGTCGTCCGGGTCCCGCTGGCGTCCGAGCCGGCGCCAGGCTCAGTGAGGCTCCAGCATCCCAGCTTCGTTCCCTGTGCCAGCGGAACCAGGAATCTTTTTTTCTGCTCTTCGGTGCCAGCAAGCAGAATGTGATTCGCGCAAAGTGAATTGTGTGCGGCGACAACCAGCGCGATGGAACCATCAACCCTGGCAAGTTCCTCGATGGCTATCGCATAGGGCATGTAGCCGAAGCCCGCACCGCCGTATTCGGGCGGGACCGTCACGCCCATCAATCCCAGTTGGGCAAGCCGTGGCAGAAGCTCAACCGGAAAGCGCTCAGCCTCATCCCATTCTCGGACATGAGGCCGGATTTCTTCTTCAGCAAAGGCACGGACAGAATCCCGAATGGCGCGTTCGTCATCAGTGAGTTCGAAATCCAGCGCGCACCTCCGCAACGGTTCGGGACATCAACTCATGGCTATTCTAGCATGCCTGCATGAGCCCGAATTCGATGATGCCGGGCTGCGAATCAACTGAGGCATGATATTTGTGCTACCATGGACTCGAAGGCGATGAGGACCCGCGCTCATTTCGTGCTGCTTTTAGCCTTTGTCTTTACCGCTGGAGCCAACGCTTCCGCCACGTGGTTCCATGGTAAAGGTAAGAAGCGCGCCAACCAGGGATCATCGGCTACCGTAACCGTCGATTCCGGGCTTGCAGGATGCAAAGTTGATATTGACGGTGAGGAAGCCGGCGACACGGGCGCGGAAGGAAGCCTTGTCATCAAGGGCGTGGAAGCGGGTGATCATTACGTGCATGTGCTTTGCCCCGGCCAACGAGACACGTCGTACTTCATTTCTCCCGCCGCGGGAGAGAAATCAGACGTGGACGCCCGCGCGGCCGCCACGAACTCGAACGTAGCCGTGAGCACATCCATCAATCCGGCTGCATCGGAAATGCAACTGCGGGAAATGGTGTCGGAAGCCGTGCAACTCCGGTCAAGCGGGCAATTCAAAGAAGCGGTCGAATTGCTTCGCAAGGCAACAATGCTCGATCCGGGAAATGGAGATTTGCACCAGGAGCTTGGAATTACTTTCCTCGAGTTCCATGATTGGGAACGCGCCCGCGTCGAGATGCTCGAGGCGATCCGCCGTGAACCGAATAGCGTTGAGGCCCACAGCAGGCTCGCGTATGCCCTCGAGAAGCTCGGAGACCTTGACGGTGCCCTCAAACAATATCGAATCTGCACGGAGATGGACCCGCACGATACTTCATACCGCGACCACTACGTGGAAGTGCTTGGAAAACTCTACTCCGAGAAGGCCGACAAAAAGCATTGAGGCGGCTGCCGCACGCAGCACCCGCCTTTGGGCACGTACTTGACGGGCTGCAGTTCAGCGCTCCATGGCCGGCACTGAGCCATAGCTCAGCGTTCCGGAGACCAGTGGCGGCATAATTACGCTTTCGCCGCGCTTCTGGCCGCAGAAAGCACCTCGCGCAGCACCAGGAGCGCTCGTTCGCATCCGGAGCGATCAACGTCGCAGTGGGTCACCATGCGAATAGTCGTCGGGCCTGAACCATTTGCAAGCACTCCCTGGGCCGCGAGACGCCTTGAAACTTCCTGCGCGGAAAGTCCCGTCGCGGAAACATCGAAAAAGAGAATGTTTGTTGTTACCTTTGCCGGATCGACTTTAATTCCTGGAATTTCCGAAAGCCCTTCAGCAAGAAAGCGGGCGTTTTCATGATCAATGTGAAGCCGCCCGGGGCTTTCTTCAAGCGCCACAAGCCCTGCAGCAGCCAGCACGCCGGCCTGGCGCATTCCACCTCCCAACATTTTGCGAACCAATCGCGCCTCTTCGATAAATTCCCGACTACCTACCAGCATTGAGCCAACCGGTGCTCCAAGCCCCTTCGAAAGGCAGAACATCACGGAATCGAACTTGCACGTCAGGTCAGCCACAGACCTCCTCAGCGCAACGCTTGCGTTGAAGATACGAGCGCCGTCCAGATGCACCGGAAGGCCACGCTCGTGCGCGCGGTCGCAGATTTCATCGGAAACTTCCGGGGGATAAACCGTCCCACCGGCGAGGTTCGAAGTGTTTTCAAGTTCGATCAATCCTGTGCAGGCGTAATGATCACTGCGGGCGCGGATGAGCGGGGCAATGTGCGACCACGTCATGATGCCGTCCTCGGCAAAAAGCGTTCTTGGGACCACGCCCGAGAAAGCGCCCATCATTCCCATTTCATGATTGTAAATATGCGCGCGCGCTTCACAGATGACTTCCTGCCCGGGCCGCGTGTGGACTTTCAGCGCGGTCTGATTGCCCATTGTGCCTGAAGCGACGAACAGCGCCGCTTCGCGACGAAAGATCTCGGCCGCCCGCTCCTGGAGCCTGTTGACCGTCGGGTCCTCACGGTAAACATCGTCGCCGACTTCCGCTTCCGCCATCGCGCGCCGCATGGCCGGCGTGGGACGGGTCACGGTGTCACTCCGTAAATCGACCAACGGATTGCTCATAACTATTAAAATCCTTGTACCAGCCCAATGTGCTATGCCGCTATAAATTCCTGGAAGATTTCGTTTGAAACCAGCAGAGCGCTTTCAGTCAGGCGGATGCAATCGTCGTGGCGTTCGACCCAGCCATCGCGTTCGAGCGATTCGATCTTCCGCGCCCAGGGTTCGACGCGCTCGCGGCCCCAGCGCTGGTGCGCTTCAAGCAAGTTAATCCCTTCCATCTGGCGCAGGCCGAGGAAGAAGAATTCCTCCAACTGCGCGTCGGGCGACAGCATGTATTGATCACCGACAGGTGAATTCCCGGCGAGCACGCGGCGTTCATACTTTTCCACAGAAGTGACGTTCGCCCAACGGATTCGTCCGTCAAAGGAATGCGCTCCTGCGCCCAGGCCAATATAGGGCTTCAATTGCCAGTATTTGAGATTATGAACCGACTCCTTGCCGGGAAGTGCGAAATTGGAAATTTCATATTGCACGTAGCCCGCCTGGCGAAGAGCATTGCGCCCGTATTCATAGGCATCGGCCATAAAATCTTCATCCGGAACAGAGTCTGCATGATACCGGCTGCCCTGTTGCAGGACTTCCCTGCCCAGCCGGCTCTTCTCATCGATTTCGAAGAGATAGACCGAAACGTGTTCTGGACGCAGGGCGATTACCGACTCGACCGAATGCTGCCAGGATGCTGTTGACTGATGAGGCAGACCTGCGATCAGGTCGAGGCTGATATTGGCAAAACCTGTCTTTCGCGCAGCGTCAACCAGAGCCCGTGTGTCTTCCGCCGAGTGCAGCCTTCCGACAGACCGCAACTCACGATCATCAAAAGACTGCGCGCCGACGCTGAGGCGATTGACACCGAGCGCCCGCGCCTGTGTCAGGTAGTCTTGATCCGCTGATCCCGGCGTGATCTCAATCGTAAACTCGCAAAGCGATGCAAACGGGAAGCGCCGATCGAGTGATTCGAAGACCCTCACCAGACGTTGGATTCCAAGCAGAGAGGGCGTTCCGCCTCCGAAATAAACCGAGTCAACGGGCAATTCGAGTAAACCACTCTTCACGCCCAGGGCCCGGTAAAATTGTGGAAGCCGTTCAATCTCTTCAGCGAGAGCGGCGCAGTAGCGATCGAAAACATCCCCTGACACCACGCGCGAGCTGAAGTTGCAGAAGCTGCACTTCGATGCGCAGAAGGGGACCTGGATGTATAATCCCAGCGTTTCCATATCTAATCTGACACGAGCTTGACGTGCAGTTCGCGGCGCCGCGGGCCGTCAAATTCGCAGAAATACACGCCCTGCCAGCGGCCCAGCAGCAGCCTGCGGTTTTCGATCAGGAGAGTTTTCGTGCAACCGATCAGGACGGATTTCAGGTGGGCATCGCAGTTGCCGTCGTTATGCTGATAGTCGGCGTTGGGTGGCGCGAGCTTTTTGAGGAAATCGGCAATGTCCTGACGAAGCGCAGGATCGTAATTTTCGTTGATCAGCACGCCCGCGCTCGTGTGCGGAACAAACAGATGGCATTGACCGCTCTCTATTCCTGACTTCTGAATCAGGTTTTCGATCTGGCTGGTGACGTCCTTGAATTCCACTCGGGAGCGGGTCTCGATCTGGATGGTGTGACGTCGATTTGCGATTTTGCCGGTCGGTGAAGTCTGGGCTGCATGTTCCGACATTGTCATCTCCTGCCGCGTAATTTACGAGCGCAAAAGGCAAGCCTAAACACCAATTTATTATAACAAAGTGAACCCCATCGGCTTATTCGTACCGGGTCCCGAACTTGCGGCTGAAATGAAGAGCTTAACCGGGAATCAAAATGTCATCACGCGGTGCAGTGAGGAATCCGCCGGAACCTGCTCGAGCAGTTGATCGAGCAGGCGGTAGCCGGCGCGGCCGAGGAAGTAAATACCTCCCACAATGCGTTCCTGAAGCTCCTTCTCGGGCATCAGCGCACGCAGGATCGCCTCTTCGTGGCGGGCCAGAATCTCAGACCGGCTCAATGCCGCGCGCGTCATCTTGCCCTTCAACCTCTCAATCTGATATTGGATTTTTTCTTCCGCGTGGCCCATCGCATCGATCAAAGTTGGATCGAGCGCCTCAATGTCCTTCCGCAGCCTCGCAAGCAGGGCGGCGAGATCGCGCTCGACCTGATCGAAGCGCTCCTCCCATCCCTCGGCGAAGGCCTTCGAAGCGATGCGCCGGCCCAAATGCTCTTTACCCTGCCAGACATCCTCGATTGCAAGCTGGTATTTTTCCATCCAACGCTCGATGCGGTGGTCAATGAGTGTGAAGCCGCTTCGAGGGAAAACCGCAGGCATGGGCCGGCCAAAGGCGGAATAGAGCACCTGCGCCTGGCCAAGATATGCGAGTTCCGACGGCCCCGCAACGTATGCAATCGTTGGCAGCAGGCTGTCCTGTACGATCGGGCGAAGCAGCACGTTTGCAGAGAAGGTCAGCGGGTGGCGGCTGATTTCCGATTCCAGTTCATCGAGCGAGGCTGTTTGGACTTCCCCGATGGAAAACTGTCGGGTTTCGGAATCAACCTGATGAACAGCAAGCCGATTTCCTTCGCGCTCGGCAAAAAGCAGCGTCGATTCATCCGTGATATGGACCTGCGCGTGATAGCCCGCCCTGATCAATTCGCTTGAACGCGCCTGAAGCTGTGACCGCAGATCGTCCGCATGGCGAAGCGCTTTCTGATAAATGGGGACGCTGAGCCGATGCACAGCCTCGTCCATGGGATCAAGAAGGACCACGCCCCAGCGGTTGAACAGACGCGTCAAAAATTGCGCAAAGGAGTGCGCCCACGTTGCTCCGGGCTTATACGCGGAGCGCAGATCTTCGAGCAATTGTGCGCGATCATCGCTCTGTGGCAGCAGCGATTCCAGATGATGGATCTGCTGCGTGACACCTTCGGTCAGCTTGACCCGACCGACCGGACTTTGCGGCGCCGGACGTTCGCCTGCATCGTGCAAATGGACCGGTTGATAGTCGTCGTTCAGGGCATAGGTTTGTGCGACTTCTTCCAGATCGTGGTCTTCCGTTGCCAGCCAGAAAATCGGCACCGTCTTCAGCCCGCGTTCATTAAGCGACTGGGACACGCGCACCGCTGTAAGCGCCTTATACAGCGTAAATGCGGGGCCTGAAAACAGTCCTACCTGCTGGCCGGTCACAACTGCACACGTGGCTGGATCGCGCAGGCTCTCGATGTTCCTTATCGTGTGATCCCCGGCGCCGAAGGCGGCGTTCTGGCGCAGGAGCGTTTCGACAAGCGTCTTTCGATCAGTCTTAAATCCACGAAGCTCCTCTTCCAGACGCGTGTACGTGGCGGGGTCAAATGGATTCCCGTTGTAAAAGCGGCTGATCTGCTCACGCCGCTCCAGATAATCCACCAGCAGGCGGCTCGATTTCGGTACGCGTGAGTATGGAAACGACAGGCAATCCATAAGGTTTCAATGCCACATTGCCGGTTTGAATGCAACAATGCCCCGTGAGAACCAGCGGCAACTCTTTAATCGATGCTGCCAGAATGGCTTTCGATTCGAATGAAAAGTGGAAAAATCAGGCAGCCCGGCGGCCGTTCATTAGAATTCCAGCTTTTTTCAGCGCGGCGGCCACCCTGCGTTCTTCCTCGGGCCGCAGGGGCAGCAGCGGGCCTCGCGGCTTTCCGCCGCGATAGCCGCACAAGTCGAGCGCGTATTTGATCCCTGGGATGCCAGCGCGTACGTTGACTTCTTCAACCAGAGGGATGATCCGCTGTTGCAATTTTCTTGCAGTTTCAACATCGCCCGCACAGTAGAGTCTGTAAATATCCATGCAGATGTCCGGAATGTAATTTGCAGGCCCCAGCACAGCTCCGGCGGCCCCAGCCTGGAAGGCTTCCAGCATGATCAACGCCGAGCCCGCCAAAACGCGAAACCCCGGGTCCGCCTGTTTCAGCACCTCTTTCATAAATTCCATATTGCCGGAGCTTTCCTTAAGCCCAACGATATTTCCGTGACGTGATAGCCGCCCGAGCGTTGCAGGGTCCATGTGAATGCCCGTAAATTGCGGAATGGAATAAATCAAAACAGGCCGGCGCAGCGCGTCACCGACGGCGGAAAAATGCGCGGTGAGCGCGGCAGAATCCATGCGGTTCTTGAAGTAGCTTGGCGTGAGCACCAGGACCGCGTCAGCACCGCGGGCGATGGCTTCTTTACTCAACTGGATGGTCTGGAGCGTGGTTTCAACGCCGGTCTGGACCAGCAGGACCTGCGGCGGCGGGACCAGCGGCCTGGCGATTTCAACCAGGCGCAGCCTTTCTTCAGGCGTCAGGTAAGGACCTTCGCCGGTGGATCCCGCTACAACGATCCCGTTGACACCGGACTTGACGTAGCGGCGCAGGTCCCAGCGGAATGCGGCTTCATCAATATCACCGCGGCGATTAAAGGGAGTGACGATCGGGACGAAAATGCCCTTCAGATGGTCGAGGACTTCTTTGTTTTTCATTGAATCAGGCACCTGGATTGAGCGTTTTGCTTGAGCTGGAGTACTGGGCCATCGCCCGGCCTTTCTGGTGAAGCTCCTGAAGGCAGGCCACTTCAATGCCGCGGTCGCGCTGGGCGCGGATTCCGTTCACGGCAGCGGTTGCGGCCGCAATCGTTGTAATACAGGTGACGCCGTGTTGAATGGCGGCGCGGCGGATGGCTTTTTCGTCAAAGCGCGATCCGCGGCCCAGCGGCGTGTTGATAATCAGATCGATCGCTCCATTTTTAATATGGTCAACAACGTTCGGCCGACCCTCTTCAACTTTATAAACCCTTTCCACTTTGATCTTCGCCGCCCGCAAGGCTGCCGCTGTGCCTCTTGTGGCCATCAACTTGAACCCGAGTGCGGAAAGATCTCGGGCCAGGGTGACGGCGTGGGGTTTGTCATGGTCATTGACTGAAATGAACACTTTGCCTTTCAGAGGGATTCGCTGACCCGCGGCAAGCTGGGCCTTGGCAAACGCCAGCCCGAACCGCTCCGCCACGCCCATAACTTCGCCGGTGGATTTCATTTCCGGGCCCAGCACGGAATCGACCCCGGGGAATTTCTGGAAGGGGAAAACGGGCGACTTGACGTAGAAATAATCAACCGGAAGTTCAGGCGGAAGGCCAAAAGAGCTCAATTTCTGCCCGACCATCAGCCGCGCTGCGATCTTGGCCAGCGGGACGCCGGTTGCCTTGCTGACGTAGGGCACCGTCCGTGACGCGCGTGGATTGACTTCAAGGACATAAACCCGGCCGTTTTGAATGGCGTATTGTGTATTCATCAGGCCCACAACGTTCAGTTCGCGCGCAAGGCGGATCGTGTAGTCCATGAGCGTCCGGCGGGTTTCATCAGGTATGTTTACGGATGGGAGAACGCAGGAACTGTCGCCGGAATGGATGCCTGCTTCCTCGATGTGCTCCATAATGCCCGCGATCACAACATCCTCGCCATCGGAGAGTGCATCCACGTCAACTTCCGTAGCATTTTCGAGGAAGCGGTCAATAAGGATGGGGAACGCGCCTTCCAGTTCTTCAGCACGGCGTACGTAGCTGGCGAGCATATTTTCGTCGTAAGCAATGACCATGGCGCGTCCGCCCAGAACGTATGACGGACGCACCAGGACCGGAAACCCGATCCGTTTGGCCACTTCGATCGCTTCATCCACACTCATGGCTGTTCCGTTTTCCGGCTGCGGAATGCCCAGATCGCGGAGCAGTTTCCCAAAGTGCTTCCGGTCTTCCGCCAGATTGATGGACTCAGGCGACGTGCCGATAATCGGCACACCCGCCGCCTTGAGCTGGCGCGCCAGGTTAAGAGGCGTTTGTCCGCCAAACTGCACGATGACGCCGGCGGGCCGCTCTTCGTCCACAACGGACATCACGTCTTCAAATGTCAGCGGCTCAAAATAGAGCCGGTCGGAAGTGTCGTAATCGGTTGAGACGGTCTCAGGGTTGCAGTTCACCATGATCGTCTCGTAGCCCTCTGCCTTCAGCGCATAAGATGCATGGACGCAGCAATAATCGAACTCGATTCCCTGGCCAATGCGGTTCGGGCCGCTGCCAAGGATCATGATTTTCTTCCGGTCCGTCGGCTCTGCTTCATCTTCATCTTCGTAAGTCGAATAAAGGTATGGCGTGAAGGACTCGAATTCCGCCGAGCACGTGTCCACGCGTTTGAAAACGGGCCGGATGTTGTTCTCAAGGCGCTTCCGCCGAACCTCGACGCCACTCACTCCCCACAGTTCGCCCAGATGCAGGTCTGAGAATCCCAAACGCTTCGCTTCATGCAGGGCGGAGGGCGGTACCGAGTTCAGATCAAACCGCTTGAGTTCGTTCTGCATTACCACCATCTGGCGGACCTGGTCAAGGAACCAGGGATCAATCTGAGTGATTTCGGCAAGCGTCTCCACGCTTTCGCCGGCGTTGAAAGCGTAGAGCAGGTCCCACAGACGTTCAGGATTGGGTGTCGAAACACGCCGCAGCATCTCGGCGCGGTCAGCCGGTGGTTTGGGCGGCTTGCGGCCCGTTTCGAGAGAGCGGATGCCTTTCATAAAGGCTTCCTTGAAGGTGCGCCCGATGGCCATTACTTCACCGACCGATTTCATCTGTGTTCCGAGCCGCGGGTCGGATTCCGGGAATTTCTCCTGCGCCCATTTGGGGATTTTCACGACCACGTAATCGAGCGTGGGTTCAAAACAGGAGGGCGTTTTCTTTGTGATGTCATTGGGAATTTCATCCAGCCGGTAGCCCATGGCGAGGCGTGCGGCGATCTTGGCGATGGGGAAGCCCGTAGCCTTGGATGCCAGCGCGGAACTGCGCGAGACACGCGGGTTCATCTCAATGACGACCATTCGGCCCGTGCCCGGCTCGACGGCAAACTGAATGTTGGAACCGCCCGTTTCCACACCGACTGTGCGGATCACTTTGAAGGCGGCGTCCCGCATGGTCTGGTATTCCTTGTCCGTAAGCGTCTGGGCGGGCGCGACGGTGATGGAGTCGCCCGTGTGGACACCCATGGGGTCAAAGTTCTCAATGCTGCAAACCACTACGGCGTTGTCGGCGTGGTCGCGCATGACTTCGAGTTCAAATTCTTTCCATCCGAGCACCGATTCCTCGACCAAAACTTCGTGCACGGGACTGAGATCGAGTCCAAATCGGATGCGTTCTGCAAGTTCTTCGCGGTTGTAAGCAATTCCCGACCCTGTTCCCCCCAGAGTGAACGAGGGGCGAAGAATCAGCGGAAACCCGATCTGCTCGGAAACCTGAAGGGCCGCCTCAACGCTGTTCACCAGCACGCTGCGCGGAACATCGAGGCCGATCTTCTTCATCGCTTCCTTGAACATCAAGCGGTCTTCCGCAATCTTGATAGCCCTGGGCGACGCCCCGATCAGCTTTGTCTGGTAGCGGTCCAGAATTCCCTTTTCAGCAAGTTCGATGGCAAGATTCAGCGCCGTCTGTCCGCCCACTGTGGGCAACACGGCGTCGGGCCTCTCGCGGGCGATGATGGCTTCGAGGTATTCGGCGGTTAACGGTTCGACGTACGTGCGGTCGGCAAACTCGGGATCGGTCATGATTGTGGCCGGGTTGGAATTGACCAGGACCACCTCGTAGCCATCGGCCTTGAGCGCTTTGCAGGCCTGCGTGCCGGAATAGTCAAACTCGCACGCCTGGCCGATCACAATCGGCCCCGAGCCGATGATCAGAACTTTGTGAATGTCGGTACGTTTTGGCATTGATCCAATTCTAATCTTGGAATTATAAACTTGCTTCCTCAGGACATGGCTTCAACGCAAGAATCAGTTGTGTTACGAAGCCTCGCGACGCAGCAGAGCATCCACCAGCCTGTCCAATTTCTGGTTCGTGCTCGCTGAAATGTCCGCAAGCTTGTCGACTTTCTCCGACAGCCGCCCATTCGTTTGCTCGTTGCGGGTTGATAAATCAGCGGGTTGATCCAGCTTGCCCGACAGCCTGTCAATTGTTTGCCCGGCCCCTGCAGAAAGTTCGGCAAATCGATCGAGTTTCTTGCCTAAGACCAAATTCAAGTCCGCCACCTGGTTGAGCTTCGAACTCGTCTTCACCATCATGTCCGTCATCTGGGGCATCCAACAGTCAATTTCTTCGAGAGTCATGCACTCTCCCCTGCTTTGAACTCCTCCATCATCCTCGTGAACTGCTCGAACAGGTACGCCGAGTCGTGCGGTCCGGGCGAGGCTTCCGGGTGATACTGCACGCTGAACAGCGGCAACGAGCGGTGCCGAAGACCCTCGAGCGTGTTGTCATTCAGATTACGGTGCGTCAGGACCACTTCGCTGTCTTTCAGGGAATCCGGATCGACGGCAAAGCCGTGATTGTGCGCCGTGATCTCCACCTTGTTGGTATCGAGATTTAGCACAGGATGGTTGCCGCCGTGATGGCCGAACTTCAGCTTGTAAGTTTTCCCGCCAAGCGCGAGGCCGATAAGCTGATGGCCGAGGCAGATGCCAAAGATCGGGACTTTGCCCGCCAGGTCCCGGATGTTGCGGACAGCGTATTCGACCGGCTCGGGATCGCCGGGCCCGTTTGAGAGGAAGACGCCGTCCGGCTTGAGCGCCAGGACCTCCGCCGCCGGCGTAGTCGCGGGAACAACGGTCACTCGGCAACCGACATCAACCAGCCGGCGAAGAATGTTGTGTTTGATCCCAAAATCATATGCCACCACGTGATAGCGCAGCTCTTTTTCCGCCTGCGGTTCTTCCTGATAAATATCCGAGGAAGGTTCGGTCCATTCGTAGCGCGCCGTCGTTGTCACGCGGCTGGCAAGATCGAGGCCGACGATGCTGGGCGAAGCCTTCACTTTTCTCAGAAGGCTCTGCTCATCAAAATCGATCGTCGAGAGCACGCCTCGCATGCTTCCGTGGGTCCGGATGTGCCGTACCAAGGCCCGCGTATCAATATCGGAAATCACTGGCAGCCCGAAATCCGCCAGAAAATCCGACACGGATTCGACGGACCGCCAGTTGCTGGCAAGCTGCGCAAGTTCGCGAACAATCAGGCCTTCCGCAAATGGAGAAGATGCCTCAGAATCCAAAGGATTGGTGCCATAATTCCCGATGTGCGGATACGTCAGGCAGACAATCTGCCCGGCGTAAGAGGGGTCAGTAAGGATTTCCTGATAGCCCGAAAGAGACGTATTGAAAACAACTTCGCCAAAGCGTTCGGCGCGCGCGCCGTACCCGCGCCCGCGAAAAGTCCTTCCGTCCTCCAAGACTAAGATTGCTTCCATAAGCTCTCCGTCCGGAAATTGCCGTGCACCCTCGCACGCTTCGGCACACCCGCAGCATCCGGATGCCGATTCCCATCGAACGCCAGGACTCGATGAGTGATTAAGCCAAGGCAGTCAAGAGATTCTGAATGTCTCCGCTTCGGCAAGCGGCTTAATGCAGAAGCCCCAGGTCGCTGAGAGGCCAATAGGCAAAAACCGCCTTCCCGTAAATGTACTTCCGTGGGACCGTGCCCCAATCACGGCTGTCGTTTGAAAAATTCCTGCGGTCGCCGAGGACGTAATAATGGTTCGGCGGTACGTGAACCGGAGCATAACTCTGGTGATCAAAGTATGCGGGTTGAATGTACGGTTCCATCAGCCGCTTGCCATTCACGAACACCTGGCCGCCTTTAACGCTGACCCAGTCGCCCGGCAACCCGATGACTCTTTTGACAAAAGACTCCGCCGGGTCCAACGGATAGTGAAAGACAATAATATCTCCCCGTTGGATGGACTCAAAATCATATGCGAACCTGCTGACGACAATCCGCTCGTGGTCCTTCAATTCCGGCAACATGCTTGTGCCTTCAACCTGCACAGGTTGGTAGAAGAAAGAACCGATGATCAAAGCCAACAGGACAGAAAGAACCCCGTCCCGCAGCCAGTAGCGGCTTCCCCAAAAAATCCCGTACTTGCTGGCGTTTGCTTCAGACGCACGAGGAAAGCATTCGTCTGGGTAATATCCCTGCTGCATCGCTCTGTAATGTAATTTTATACCATAAATCCCGAGCCCGACACCATCATATAGCGAATCCATCCGCAAAAGCTGAACTTCCGCCTCGCCGTCTTCACGCTCTTCGCCTTCCGCCGTTCCAGAAAACCCACCGCCCCAGTCCTGCCTCCGCAGAAGGCAGCATGGTGTCCGCTCGCGGAATGGTAGAATTATGCGTCTGGCCTGTCAACCCGTATGCGCCACTCTTTTGCACTTATCATCCCCGCACTGGATGAAGTCGAATCGATCGGCATTCTGGTCAGACGCCTGCCGCGTGAACTCTTCGCCCAGATCATTGTTGTCGATAACGGCAGCCGTGACGCGACGGCCTCGGTAGCTGCCGCTGCAGGGGCCGATGTCGTACGCGAACCCAGGCGCGGGTATGGGCAAGCCTGCCTTGCCGGTATTCAGCATCTCCGCCCCCAGATCACTGCCGTAGCTTTCATGGATGGCGACCTTACGGACGATCCTGATGACCTCGCGCGCATGGTGCAGTGCTTTGAACAGGACGAATGGGACATGGTTCTGGGATCGCGAGTCCTCGGACGCCTTGAAGCCGGCTCTCTTACGCCCATCCAGCGTTTCGGAAACTGGCTTTCCACGCGCCTGATTGCTCTGGCGTGGAACGTCGATTTCACGGACCTTGGCCCCCTCCGTATCATTCGGCGCGATTCCCTGGCCCGCCTCAACCTGCGCGATCGCACCTTCGGATGGAACGTGGAAATGCAGGCGCGTGCGGCGCAGACCGGCCTGAGGATTTGTGAAGTCCCCGTGAATTACCACCGGCGCTTGCACGGTCGTTCTAAAATCTCGGGCACAATCACAGGCAGCCTCCGCGCGGGATTCAAAATCCTGTGGACCATTTTCCGTTGCGGCCTGGTTCCGCTGCCCGCATCTTCGGCAGGCCACCGACCGCAACCAAGGATGGATCCATTCATCTAAGTAAAACGGAGGCTGCGAACCGCGACTGGAAGCAAACATTTTCATTGATTTTCTAAGAGCAATACGGTAACAAAGCCTTCTGCGCTCTCTTGCGTTGTACAGACTGCGGAGAACCCTCAAAATGAAACGACTGCCCCTCGTAAGGCTTCTCGCCGCATTGGGAATTGTCTGGTCCGTTATAGCTCTTCCCTGCCATGCTCAGGATATCAGCAACGACTCCTCGGCCCCTGCCGACGGCGTTAACAGACCGTACGCCAGCGAGCCTTTCTGGATGGAACACGGCCGGCTGACGTTCGGTTTTCAGATGAGCTTCGGTCTTGAAAATAACATTCCCCACGACATCTCCCACATCAACATGATCTTCGCCGAACCGCAGATCGGCATTATTGCCTGGGACTCACCTTACTCGCGGCTTCCCGTCAGGCGGTTTGAGCTTATCAGCGAGGGCATACTGGGTGGGTCCTCACATCCGGGGGGACGATTGTTCGGCACGGCCCTGCTCCTGCGTTTTGGGTTCAAGCCGATCGGGCGGGTTGTTCCCTATTTTGATGCGGGCTCGGGCCCTGTGCATACGACCATCGATGAGCACGCACCCGAACTCACGGGCCACATGCAGTTTCTTTCACAGGGTGGCGCCGGCCTTCAATATTTCTTCAAACCGCAGTGCGCCCTGGTTTTTGAATATCACTACTTCCACATGTCGAACGCGGGCTTGCAGGCGCCCAATCCGGGATTCAACGGCAATATGGTCACGATCGGGTTCCGCTGGCTGCGGACTCCCCGTCTGTTGGCGTTCAGGTCACTGCACCGCGGGCGTCGCCGTTCAACCAGCACTCCATAAGCACGGGCGACGCAGCCAAAAGGCGAAGCACGGTTTTATGGCAGGCGGTGAGCTAGGAACATACGCTACAGTATCCCCCCTCCGGGATGAAGGAAAACAACAATTCAAGAAGCAAGCGAAGGATCAGCTGAAGACGTCTTTGACTTTTTCGGAATGTTCGCGCTCAACAGGTTTGTTTTCAATCTCGACGGCTGGCGCCAATGATTCCAGCAGTCGCCGCTGCTCGCGCGTGAGCCTTGATGGAATGTGTACGGTCACCTGGACGTAAAGATCGCCCCTGCCCCGACCGTTGACCACAGGCATGCCATGGCCCCGCAGGCGGAATACCGTTCCCGGCTGTGTTCCCTCCGGGACCTTCACCTTCTGCGCTCCCTGGAGCGTTGGGACCTTGATTTCCGCTCCCAGGGCCGCCTGGGTAATGGACAGCGGAATTTTGACGAAGAGATCGTCGCCTCGCCGCTCGAAGAACGGGTGCGGCCGGACCCTCAGCTCCACATACAGGTCGCCGGGCGGACCGCCATGCCGACCCGCTTCGCCTTCGCCGGAAATCCGCAGGCGCGTTCCATCGTCCACGCCGGCCGGTATCTTGATTCCCAGGACTTTCTCTCGGCGCACGCGCCCTTCGCCGTGGCAGTCCGGGCACGGGTCACGGTTCACCTGGCCTGTGCCGCCGCATTGCGGACAAGTCCTGGATACCGTGAAGAAGCCCTGCGAATAGCGGACCTGGCCGCGCCCGCCGCAGGCCGGGCAATTCGCCAGTTGCGAGCCGTTGCGCGAACCGGAACCGCGGCAGCTTGGGCAGGTCTCACTGCGCGGAATTTTGATTTTCGTATCGAGCCCGGACGCCGCTTCCTCGAATGACAACTCGAGTTCATAGCGCAGATCGGCGCCGCGCTCGGCGCGCACCCGCCTCCCTCGCCTGCCGCCAAAAAGGTCTTCTAGGTCGAAGAACGTGCCGAAAAGGTCCTCGAAGCCGGAGAAAATTGTCGAGGAGAAATCCGGCGCGCCGGCTCCCGCGGCCCCTACGCCGGCGAACCCGAAACGATCATAGGCCGCGCGTTTTTCAGGGTCCGCCAGCACGCTGTAGGCTTCCGTGATTTCCTTAAAACGCTCTTCGGCTTCTTCTTTGTTGTCCGGATTGCGGTCCGGGTGGTGCTGGAGTGCCAGCTTCCGGTAGGCGCTCTTGATTTCCTGTTCCGTCGCGTCCCGACCTACTCCGAGGACTTCGTAATAGTCACGCTTCTGGTTCACTCGAATTGTCCCCATGATCGCTGCGCTGGCTTCTGAAAGCTCTCGAACACCGACCATCGGTCCGTGCGATGGCCACGCTCAGAGTCATTGTACTGACTTGTCCGAGGGGTGTCCGCCTTGGCTTTCTTGCGAGGCTTCGCCATTCTTGTTTGAGGGCGCAACGGCCACCTTAACGATGGCGGGCCGCAACAGCCGCTGCTTGAGTTTATAACCCCGCTGGAGTTCTTCCACAACTTCCTGGTCGCGGTGCTTGTCCGATTCTACCGTTTCCACGGCCTGATGGACGTGCGGGTCGAAAATCTGCCCCTGGCTCTCGATCGGAGTCAGCCCCGCCCGCTTCAGTACTTCGAGCAGTTCCCGGTGGATCATCTCCATCCCCTCGTAGAATTTCTCGGGAACGTTATCCTCGCGCTGCTTGAGTCCGCGCTCGAGAGCGTCCAGCGTGGGCAACAGGGCACGGATCAGGCCCATGGTTGCATGCTGAAGGAAATCTTCCTTTTCGCGCTCAAGTCGCTTGCGGACGTTTTCCAGTTCAGCCTGCTTGCGAAGCAGACGGTCATACAGTTCGTTCTTCTCGGCAAGCAGTTTTTTATAAGCGGCTGCCAGGTCAGCGGGCAACTCTCCGGCGGTCTCAGTTTCCGGCTTGGCGGAACTGTTTGCCATGGCCCCTGGCGTTGCTTCCGTTTCTTCGGCCGTTTTTTTCTCGTCTGTCATAGCTCCAATACTCTATCCTGTCACAATTTGCGGTGGATTGACCAGCATCAACAAATTTGTCAATGGGTTGTTCTGGAGAATAATGAAGAAAAACCTTCAATTGACACTCAACAGCCGGTTACAGAGGTGGGCAACGTACTCGACTGTCGTAGCGGCCCGGTCGTATTCCATCCGTGTGGGACCTACCACTCCCAAAGCCCCCACAACCCTTGAGCCGTACTTCAAGGGAGCCATCACAAGCGCGCAATGCCGCATTTCGTTCGCGGGATTCTCCTTCCCGATCACAATCCGCACTCCGGCGGTGGAGGAGTTCAGAATCGATCCCAGAATTTCAATCAGCTTTGCCTTTTCCTCGAAGGCCTGTAAAAGTTGCCGGATTTTTCGGACGTCCTCGAACTCGGGCTGATCAAGGATCCTGGCTGTCCCGTCCACAAACAACGGACCAAGCTCATCCTGTCCCAGTGCTCCTTCGATCAGCAGCCGGCCGACACTCTTCAAGAGGTGATCGAAAAGCTCCCGCGCTTCCTCGATTTTCTTGAAGATCTCCAGGCGAATCGTCCTCAGCGACCACCCTCGAAATTCGGTGTTGAGGTAGGCGGCGCTGCGATCGAGTTCCTCCTGGCTGAAGTCTTCATCAAGGTGCAGGACTTTGTTCTCAATCAGGTTCGGGCGCGAAACGATTACTACCAGGACACGATGGTCCGGCAGCTTCACGAACTTGATATATTCCAGCAGCTTTTCTTCGAGCGCCGGGCCGAGAGCCAGCCCCACGTTGCTTGAAACCTCAGAAAGCACGTGTGAGGCCCTGACCATCAGTTCCTCATTGGCAATCCGGCCACCGCTCAAACTTTCATCAATAAACCTTGCAAGCGCCGGCGCAGGTTTCGCCATCTCCATCACGCGGTCCACATAAAACCGATAAGCCTTGTCCGTCGGGACCCTTCCCGCCGAAGTATGCGGCTGCTCGAGATAACCTTCGGATTCAAGCTGCGACATTACGTTGCGGATGGTCGCCGGACTCAAAGTCTCCCGCGTCTCGGTGGCTACAGCCTTAGAGCCAATCGGCTGCCCGCTGGCAATATACCGCCGCACAATGACCGACAAAATCTCGTGCCGCCTTCTTTCGAGGTTGGGTTCTGACCGCATTGCTCGATGACAAACGCGCGCCAATGCGCTCGGTTTCAGACTTAATCCAATTTTATATTATTCACGCCCTTTCAACGTGTCAATAATGCACCCGGCAACCTCCGGCAATTGTTAAGGTTACAGAATCCCGTGCACCGGCCATGGCCAGCCATGCTGAGGGCAAAAAACTAATGTCTAGCCTCGTAGAATAGTATAAGCCGGGCTCTTGCCTATTCTGTGTTTTCAATAAGATAGCAGCTTTCGTTTTCAAGCGTGTTTGGGTTCGTTTTTTTGCTCCCACTGATTCTAAAGAACTTCTCCGCTTCACTCTCAGGTTCGTTCCGGTTCGTTTTTGAATGCCGGTCCTTTATTTTCAATGACTTCTCCGGTTCGTTTTTGAAAATTCAACATTTTTTGTCCCATCCGCCCTTCTCTTTCGAACGATATAGGCTATGCCACTTGTCCTTTCATTGCCTGCGACGCCTGGCACCTCCGCGCAATGCATCCGTTGTCATGCACCTCCTGTCCGTAACCGCAGGGGGCGCCTCTCAACACACGGCAAGGATAGCACACTTTTGTAGCGTAGTCAAGTGAAATCTTGTCCCTCTCACGCTGTTAAACATTGACCTCCATCCGCGCGTCCAGGTTGCCCGATATTGCCCGCGGCCCGTCATTGCCAGCGCGCCGGGCGCCGCGGAAGGATATATAGTTACGATATGACAGTGAATACCGAAATGTTATGAGGACGGATTCCATAGCGGCGAGGAAAACATGACCAGTGATCGAACCTTTAAGAATTTCATTGGCGGCGAGTGGATTGAGTCCGTTGCCGGCGAAACCTTTGAAAACATCAATCCTGCCGACACGAATGACCGTATCGGCGTTTTCCAGCGTTCGAACGCAGACGATGTGTCAAGGGCCGTTGAAGCAGCCAAACTGGCTTATCCGCAATGGCGGCGAACTCCACCGCCCAAGCGCGCGGAAATACTTTTCAGTGCCGGCCGTCTGCTGATCGAACGCAAAGAGTCTCTGGCGCGGGACATGACGCTCGAGATGGGCAAGCCGCTCGAAGAAGCGCGCGGCGATGTTCAGGAAGCCATTGATATGACGTTCTACATGGCCGGTGAAGGCCGGCGCCTGTTCGGCCATACCACCACGTCCGAGCTTCCCAGCAAATTCTGCATGTCGGTGCGCTGCCCCATAGGTGTCTGCGGGCTGATTACGCCCTGGAATTTCCCCATGGCGATACCGGCATGGAAGATAATGCCCGCGCTCATCTGCGGTAATACGGTGGTCATCAAGCCGGCTGAAGACACGCCGCTTTCCGGCTTGAATCTGGTCAGCGTGCTGGCTGAAGCGGGTTTGCCGGCGGGCGTGATCAATCTGGTAACCGGCTTTGGGCCGGAAGCGGGCGCTCCGCTGGCCAGCCATGCCGATGTCCCTGTAATTTCGTTTACCGGATCGATGGAAGTCGGCCGTCAGGTTGCTCACGCGGGTGCGGAGCAATTCAAGCGCGTTTGCCTGGAAATGGGTGGAAAGAACGTGATCATTGTTATGGATGATGCCAATCTCGACCTTGCGATTGATGGTGCCGTCTGGGGAGGATTTGGAACAACCGGCCAGAGGTGCACGGCCTCCAGCCGAATTGTGATTCACAAAAACGTGTATGGCGAGTTTGTACGGAGGTTTGTCGATCGCGTCCGGAATTTAAAAGTCGGAAATGGCCTTGACCCTGAGGTTCAAGTCGGACCGCTCATCAACGAAGCGCAGCTCAACAGAGTCGAGGGCTACGTCGAAATCGGGATTCGGGAAGGCGCGCGGCTCCTGTGTGGCGGGAGGCGAATGACGGGCGGCGTTTACGATCACGGATGGTTCTTTGCTCCTACCATCTTTGGCGACTGCCAGCCGGGAATGCGAATCTCACAGGAAGAGATTTTCGGCCCGGTTGTTTCGCTGATCCCGTGCGACAGTTTGGACCACGCCATCGAGATCGGAAACGGCATCATATATGGGCTTTCCTCATCGATTTACACAAAAAACATCAACAATGCCTTTAAGGCCATGCAGGAGATGAATACCGGCATCTTCTACGTCAACGCACCCACCATCGGCGCAGAAACGCACCTCCCCTTCGGTGGGACGAAGCACACGGGAAACGGACACCGCGAGGCCGCCACGGCTGCTCTCGATTTTTACTCTGAATGGAAGGCCGTTTATATCGATTACAGTGACCGGCTCCAGCGCGCACAGATCGACGCATGAAGGCCGCCGCAGTGGCGACAGCAATTTTCATGACGATGGGCCGTCACCGCAAGACGATACGGCGATCATAGGTTGCCGCTACAGGGTATCGAACTGGAATGGCTGTTCCAGCGGCGATGTGTCCGATTTCTGATGGTTTCGATCGGACCCATCGCCGCTGGAATTTGCCGCGACGGTCTTACTTGCCGCCGGCCGCGCGGGTATTCCGGGCGATAACGTCGATCAGCCCCCGCGCGGGCGCAGGAACTGGGACATGCCCATCGAGGATTGACTTGGGAAGAATATTCTCCCCGTAAAGCGCTTCGTCCGCTCCCTGGTCCGGCTTCACGAGGGCGCCGTCCAGGCTGACGCCGGCAAAGACGCCGCGGCTGCGCGAGTAGGTGAGAATTTCCGCGTGCATCTCCGCGTCCGTAGCTGCCGCAGCGTGGCGGCCAACGGGGCCGGCAGCGGCGCTGGCGTCCGCGCCGATCTTGAATTTATCGCTCAGGAGCCGGTCGATGCCACTGTGGTTTCGGAAGATCATGATAATGTCCGTGGACGAGCCGCCGATCTGGAAGCCAAAGCTGCCGCCGCTGACCATCAGAAACGCCGGCGCGCTCCAGCCACGGTCTGTATGGCAGGTCACGAGGCCCCTTCCGTAGCTTCCGCCAAAGACAAACGCCAGTTTTTTCTCGGCCGGAATGATCGCGATGCACTGAGCCGAGGAGAGCAGTTCCTGCGGAATTCCCTTGTCGGGCGCATTCATAATGTCCTCAAAAGCAAACCGTGCGCTGCGAATGCGTTCAAGGTCCGTCTGGCGGGCGTCAGCAAAAGCGCGCGGGACCATGCCGGCCAGGAGCAGTGTGAGAAGCAGAAATCGAATCTTCATGGAAAACCTCCCTTTCGAAATTTGTCAGGAGCGAGCGTCATGCCGCATGGCCGACGTTCGCCGGCCAGATGGCGCCGCAAGCCCGCAATCCGGGTAAGGCGGCATTCCGTTGTAGAGTTGCCGGACACGGAAATCCCGCCTTCAGCGCCCACACGGCGCTGTGTTGCCACGCCGCTACAAACTCCTACCGTGGAGATCTGCACGCCCCGTGCAGCTAACTACAGGATACAACGGTTTCATCAAAGCATGGCTGCAGCTTTGATTTCCCCTCTTGGCTTAGATGCAATTTATTGGTTCGAGGAAGGATGCTCTTTTGCAGGAGTCGGCCCTGAAGCCGTGCTGGCTTCCGCATTGCCCTGGTTCTCGGAATTTCCGGCCGGCGGAGATGAGAGTCCGGGCGGCAACGGGTGAGGGCCAAGTCCAAGCTTCATCAGAGGTTTCGCTTCGGGCAGACCGGTGGGAGCAAATCCGTTTTGCTCCTGATACTGGCGCATGGCTTCGCGTGTCGCGTCATCCCATTTGCCGTTTGGCTCTTCGTGCAGGGTCCCGGCTTTGACCAGCGCCTGCTGGATTTCTAAAACTCGTTCGGGCTGAAGATGGACGCGCGTGTAGTCGGGCTGGCGCTTGTAGCGCCGGTGATGGAGCACGCGTCTGTGCACAGCCCCCCTGCGAACGTGTGTTTTCTTTTTCTGCCGGGCGCTCATCGCCGGGCCGGGCAGGAACAGAAGCGCTGCGGCAATCGCCGTCGCGCATCGGAGCCAAGACGATGTACGGAACGTGGATATCTTCATTATTGTTCAAATCAGCGCAACGTGTCTGCGAGGAACATGGTGGTGAAAGCGCGTCCGGTCTGCCTCGCTACAAGCAGGAGCACGTCCTGACCTGAGCGCAGCGTGCTTTGGATACGCGCAAAATCATCCACGGAAGATACGGGCTGATGATTGATGCTGAGGACCACATCACCGGTCTGAATGTTGAGGTCCGCAGCGAACCCCTCCGGAGCAACCTGCGTGACCACGACGCCCTGCGGCCTGGGCAGATGCAGCGATTTTGTTATCAGCGACGCCTGCTCCGGCGAGAGATTCTGAACGCTAACGCCGAGCGCACCGGCCGCGTCCTGCGGCGCAGCCCTGGGGCCGTTCGGCCCGAGGGTCGCCTGCTGCTGGGCGACAATTTTGTCGCGGTCTGCAACTTCAACCGAAGTTGTCATGTGCCTGCCTTCGCGCAGGAAGTCCACTTTGACTTTGCTGCCGATCCTGCTCTGGGAAACGATCTGGACAAGATCGTTGCCGGTGTTGATGGGCTGTCCGTCGATGGCAAGGATCACATCGCCCATCTTGAGGCCGGCGCGCTCCGCCGGGCTGCCGGGTTCGACATTGTTGACGACCACGCCGTGATCGGCACCGAAACTTCGCAGCAGCGCCGGGTTCGTCTGGTCCATAAACGTGACGCCGATCGCGCCGCGCTCCACTTTGCCGGATTGAATCAGCGAGTTGTAAATGGCGCGGGCGGTGTCGGAGGGGATAGCGAAGCCGACGCCGTCATTCGATCCCTGTTCGGTAGCGATAGCGGTGTTGATTCCGATCACCTGCCCCGCCAGGTCCACCAGCGGACCGCCGCTGTTGCCGGGATTGATGGCGGCATCGGTCTGAAGGAAGTGCTTGAACTGTCCTTCGATCCCCGGCACAATGTCGCGGCCCTTGGCGCTGATGATGCCTGCCGTCACGGTGGATTCAAGCCCGAAAGGACTTCCGATCGCCAGCACCCAGTCACCCACTTTGACCGATGACGAATCCCCAAATTGCGCGGCGGGCAGCTTACGGCCCGCGTCAATCTTGATGACGGCAAGGTCCGTCAGCTTATCGGCGCCGATGATACGGGCGGAGTACCTGGTCCCTTCGTCTCCGTGGAGGTAAACGACGATGCGGTCCACAGGAGCGTCAGGGTGGCGCTGCATAACCACGTGATAATTCGTCAGGATGTACCCGCGGGGATCAAGGATGATCCCGGAGCCCAGACTGCGGCGCTGGAAATGCTCCGGCGCGCCGGGTTTGCCGAAATGGAAGAAATGGTTGAAGAAATCGTCATCGGGCGAGTCGCCTTGCGGGCCGAACCCGCGATCGGAAACACTCACCGTGGTTTCCGTGTTGATGTTGACGACGGCGGGCTCGACCATCTCTGCAACCCGCGCAAAGCTGTTCGAAAGCTGGACCGGCGAGGGCGCCGCCAGGGGCTGGGGATCGGCTGCTCGGCGTAACGGATGGTTTCCACGCGCGGCGCGGGATATCAGGGCGCCAATGCCGATCCCAAGACCAAGGGCTATGAGAACGGCCAGCAGAGTCACATATCGGCGACCATCGCTGTTCATGGGTTATCCTCGCGCCTGCGCCTGCACGCGAATGAGGTTGTTCAGGGCCAGATAGAATTATACACCTGAATTCAAGGCGCGCACGCAGGGCCGAACCGGGTCACTCCAATAAAAATGCGGGGGACCGGGAGAAGCCGCTCGAAGATTTGTAAATTGCCAACTGAAAAAAAAAGGCCCCTTGCTTTCGGGATTTTATCTCCCCGCGAACTCGGCCGTCTGCGGGCAAAACAGCCCTGTGCGGACGGCTCACCACACGAAAGGGACCAGCGCCTTCACTTTCTGTTTATAGTCGGCATACTCGGCCCCGAACTCTTCCGTCATGAATTGCTCTTCGCGCCGTGACTTCAGGTGGAGGGCAAGCGTCGCGACGAAAACGGCGACCAGTCCGCGCAGCCCGCGAAAGACGACTGCCGTTCCCAGCATTGCCAGCAGGGCGCCGGAATAAATCGGGTGCCGAACCAGTGCGTATGGCCCCCTGGTCACAAGCTTGTGATTTTCTTTGACGGTAACGGCAGCGCTCCAGTTTCTCCCGATACAAACACGGGCCCAGATGGCAAAACCCATGCCTATCAGGGTGAGCGCCAAGCCCATGTATGCAAAGTAAGAAGACCCCGGAACAAACGGCCTCTCCAGCAGCGGCAAGCGCACCTTTTGATTCGCCAGCAGATAAAACGCGAGTCCGGCAAGACAAAATTGCAAAAGCCGGGTTGAGACCCCTTCCCGCCGGACCGTTCGCTTCTGAATCAGCGCACCCGCCAGCCATAGCAGAAGGAATCCTGTCCACAGCACCCCGAGCAAAGTTCGAATGTCTGAGTTCACTGACATCCTGCCTCCTGCACTTCGTATTACCGCCGAATCTAGCGGAAACAGGCGCGCAGGTCAACGACGAAGCAAAGAGCATCTGCTATAATCACAGGCTTGCGCATCAGGCAGGGCGATTCACAGGCGCCTGAAACGGCTGCAGGGGAACCAGGGAATCATGCCTGCCCGGCAGCCTGTGGCAGGGTTCACTTCCCAACTCCAGCGAGGAAAATCATTTGTATCTCGAGATTCAAAGCAGGATCAGGCAGAAGTATCGGGAGTCCGTGAAGAACGTGTTCAATCTGGAGGTTGACGATCCCGCTTTTGATTTTCCGCCCCGGCCGGACCTGGGCGATCTCTCGATTGCCGCCTGCTTCGAGCTTGCGAAAAGGCTGCGGCAACCGCCGCGCAAAATCGCCGATCAACTGGCCGAGCGCCTGCTTCCAATTGATGGGATCGAACGCGTCAGCGTGGCCGGTGCGGGCTATCTGAATTTCCATCTTGACCGGGCCGCGCTTGCCGCTGCTCTGTTTCAGCTTCGCAGCTTCCCTGCCCCGCCGCAGACGCTCCGCCCTGGCAAAGTTCTTGTGGAGCACACCAGCATCAATCCCAACAAGGCCGCGCACATCGGGCATCTTCGCAACGCGGTGCTGGGTGACGCTTTCGTGCGCCTGCTGCGCTTTCGCGCGCACAATGTGGAAGTCCAGAATTACATCGACAACACGGGCGTCCAGGTGGCGGACGTTGTGGTGGGATTCCAGCATCTCGAAAAGAAAAGCGTTGATGAAGTCCGCGCCCTGATTGAAAGCAAAGACATCCGTTTTGATTATTATTGCTGGGACCTCTACGCGCGCATTTCGCAGTTTTATGCGGAAAGCGGCGACCGCGACCTGCGCGCCGAAACCCTGAAGGCCATCGAAGAGGGCCACAGCGAGGCGGCAGAGATGGCCCGGGTGATCTCAACCGCAATCGTCAGGTTGCACCTTGAAACCATGCGGCGCATCAACGTCCGCTACGACCTGCTGGTGGAAGAGAGCGAAATCCTTCGCCTGGATTTCTGGAAGAGCGCTTTCGAGCGCATGAAGCAGATCGGTGCGATCCGCTTCGAAACGTCCGGGAAGAACATGGGCTGCTGGGTGATGGACCTGGGCGATTCCGAAAAAGAGGAAGAAGAGGCCGCTGAAGACGTCAAGATCATCGTCCGTTCAAACGGCACGGTGACCTACGTGGGCAAGGACATCGCCTATCACATGTGGAAGTTCGGCCTGTTGGGCAAGGACTTCGCCTATGCGCCCTTTTACCGCTATCCGGACGGCCAGATCGTCTGGCACACGGGCAAAGAACCGCATCCCGCCGCACCCGCTTTTGGTCACGCCACCGAAGCCTATGCTGTCATCGATACGCGCCAGGCGTACCTGCAGAATATTGTCGCCGCAGCTTTCCGCGCGCTGGGGTTCCGTGATCAGGCTGAACACCTGCACCATTTTGCCTATGAAGTTGTGGGCTTGTCACCCGCTTGCGCGCAGGAAATGGGCTATGAACTTCGAGCCGAGGACCTGGAGCGAAGCTACGTCGAAGTCTCCGGGCGCAAGGGCCTGGGACTCAAGGCCGATGACCTGATCGACATGCTGCTTGAAAAAGCCACGGAAGAAGTGCGCTCGCGCGAAATGACCCGCGACCCCAATGAGCAATCCGCCTACGGCCGCATGATCGCCGTGAGCGCCCTGCGATACTTCCTGCTGAAGTTTTCCTGCCGCGTGATCATCACGTTTGATTTCAAGGAGGCGCTGGCGTTCGAGGGCGAAACGGGTCCGTATCTGCAATACACGGTCGTGCGCGCCCGCAACATTTTCCGCAAATATGCCGACGAGCATCCGGAGTTCAAGCCCGACTCATTATTAGAGAAAGTCCAGGCGACCGATTTAAGCCGCTTCCTCGCCGGTGAAGACGGAACAGTGTTCTGGGAGTTGGCGGTGCTTGCCGCTCAACTCGAAATGGTGGCCGATCAGGCCATCTCAACCACGGAGCCCGCCGCTGTTTGCAAATACGCATTCCGGCTGGCCCAGGCTTTCAACAACTTTTATCATCGCTTCCACATCCTGCACGAGCCCGATTCCGCCCGGCAGAATTTCCTCCTCTATCTTGTCCATATCGTTGAACGCACTCTGACCCAGACGCTCGACCTGCTCGGCATCGAAGTGCCGGAGCGGATGTAACGCCGAAGTTCGTAAGGTTCCGCTCACACGTAGAGCTCGCCTTCGGCTCTTTGTTCATCGGGCCAGGATTGAATAATGGTAGGGAAACAATCGCTCTGCCTGGATTTGGAATCCCATTTCTTCCAGCCGGCGGCGGCCCTCGGCGGGTGAGTAAAGATGATCCGCCGGCGGGCCGGCCGGGCGCTCGACTTCAGAATTCCAATCAATGAAGAGCGCCACACCATCAGGCTTGAGCAGCGCTCTGATATCCTGCAGCGCCGCGTCACCCAACTCGTGCAGAACATTAATCGCCAGCACACGGTCGATCTCCCCATGATAGGGAGCCAGGTGTTCTGGCAGTACGGGCCTCAAGTTTGCGAGTTCGCGGGCCGCCGGCTTGGCGCGCAGCAGGTTCAGCATTTCGTGCTGCTCGTCGAGCGCGAGCACTTCAATGTCGGTACGCATTCTGGCGAGTTCGATGGCGTAGGTTCCCGTGCCCGTGCCGAAATCCAACAGTTTGCCGCCTGGGGGAACATTCAGCATCCGAGCCACTTCCGCTGGCGGCAGGTATTCGAACCGCGCCGGATCATCCAGTCGCGCCGCGCGTCGGGGATCGAAACGTTCAGGCTGGCGCGCGCCTCGGCGGTCGCCAGGTTCATGCGAATGATGAGACACAGTTTCTCCTTTCGGAAAACGAGGGCCGGGGCTTTCCTGATGATTCAGCCCCAGTCAGGCTTTGGCAAAGACTTTCCGAACGGCTTCTTCCTGCCCTTGCGGCACAAAGCTGAGGATCGAATCGCCGCTTCGGAACACGATCGAATCGATTGGGGTCAGCACTTCGCCGCCGCGCACCACCGCGATCATCTTGCAGGCAGATGGAAGGTTGACCGACGCGGCCTTCTTCCCGGCCAGCTTTGATCGCGCGGTAACGCGGAATTCCATAATTCCCGCTATGCCCGAGGAAAGCTGGCCCAGTGAAGCCACAGGAGTCTGCGCCGCAAGGTCGCGGACTACGCCGAAGATCGCGGCTGTGGCACTGATAGTGGTATCAACGCCGAGCCGCCGCATTACCGCTTCATTCCTGGGGTTTTTGGCCCGGGCGATGGTTCGCGGAACGCCGAAACGGTACTTCGCCATCTGGCAGGAAATCAGATTATCGTCATCATGGTTCGTAACGGCGCAGAGAATATCGGCGCGGGCGGCCCCGGCATGTTCCAGTACAGCCATGGCTGAGCCGTCTCCCATTACTACCGGGCAATCAATCTGCTGCGCTACCAGATTGTACTTGGCAGGGTCGCGCTCAATGATGGTGACTTCATGGCCGTTCTTGAGCAGCGAGCGAGCAAGATAATAGCCCACCAGGCCGCCACCAACCACCAGCACGTAGAACGATCCGTCATGCGCTTCGAGGGGACGCGCCGGTATGCGCGCACTGGTTGTAGGCAGTGGACGTATTGCGCCAAGGCCCACGGCGACTTGTGCGGCGCCCGCCACCTGCGCCGTCAGGAGGTCGGCCCCGGTCGTTGTGATGCCAAGCGTCTCGATTCCCGCCTCGTGGAAATAAGACTCGCGATCGGGGTCGTACACGACGGCAATCACCCGCGGGATGTTGAAGATGACGCGCGCGATCTGGGCAATCATCAGGTTGGTATTCTCATCCCGCGTCAGCGTCAGCAACATGTCTGCGTTTTCAGCCCCGGCTTCACGCAGCAGGTCCTCGTCGATGGCGTTCCCGAAAAAGAAACGCACGCCTGCCGGCGGCTTGGCGCGCTCGATCGCCGACCGCTCCTTGTCCACCACCGCAACCTGATGGGCGCCGGTATCGATTTTTCTGATGAATTGTGAACCCACGCGCCCGTAGCCGATCACAATGATCTTCATGCCGAATCACCTGTACTGTTTGAAGGATTGGAATGCATCGTCCGAGCCGTCTGGAGTCTCCGGGAGGGAAGCGTCATGCGCAAAAGCGATCAGCGTGCGCGCCGGCGGTAATCCTGGATCGCCTGCTCCGCCTCGCGCTGGATGACGCGGCGCTTTTCGGTTTCACGCCGGTCGAACACCTTCTTACCTTTCGCCAGGGCAAGCTCACACTTGATTTTGTTCCCTTTCAGATAGAGTCGAGTCGGGACCAGAGTCAGGCCTTTTTCCTGCGTCCGGGACATCAGTTTGTTGATCTCCTCACGATGCAGGAGCAAACGCCGCTCGCGCAGAGGGTCATGGTTCAGATAGCTGCCGGAACCGTAAGTGCTGATGTGGCAGTTGACCAGCCAGACCTGCCCGCCTTTGACCGTCGCATAGCTGTCCTTCAGGTTGACCTTTCCTTCCCGGATTGATTTGACCTCCGTTCCCTTCAACTCCATTCCGGCTTCAAACTTTTCAAGGAAATTATAAAAATGGGCCGCCTGCCGATTGACGGCAAAGTTCTTCATTCGATCTTCATTGGCTTTTTTTCCCATTTTGGCGCAGTTTTCGGCTTATTCCCGGGAATTCCTCATGTTAGCACAGTCTTTGCGCCCCCTCGAAAACCGCCCCTGTGTGGTAGGGGCCTGCTCACATCGTATCCCCCTGTGGGAAATTGTTTTTCAAGAAACTAAAATCATGGCGAAAACGTCTTTAAAGTTGAGATAAAATTGTTACGAAACGGTGATAAAGTTTTGTGCTGTGGGCAGACTTGCCCATTGCTCGCTGTGGTAGAATGAGCATATTGCTGTTTTGCGTCGGGGTCGTTTAAAGTTAGGTGGTACAACTCCGGGCTTGACCGTCACATCTTACTTTCCGAGATCATCCGGAGGCCATTAACGGGGACCCGGCCGTAAGGTAAGTAATGCCAATCATTGATACTCAAGTTGGCCCTCGCAACCGTCAAGTTGGGAATGGGACATCCAACTCCAGAGCAGATGACTTCCAGCTTACGATTCAGGACTCGCCTGGTCTCATCTCATCACTTCTCGACGGCATTCGGGAATGGCGGCGGACTTCACAACTGAGAGTTCCTGCAGAATACGCCCACGATGAAGCCATCCTGCCCGTTACCGAGATGCGGCCGTGGTATCGCGACTTTCCACGGCAGATCAAGACCCTTTTTGAAAAGCCGACCGAGCCCATCGGAATCTTCAATCGCCAGCAGGAGAAAAAGCGCGCCTTGCTGGGAGCGGCGGTCGCTGCGGCAGCCGCGGCGGCGGCCTTCGGACTTGGTAGAACGCAGTGGATCGTGCCGGGCGTAATCGGCGGGTACGCTGTGGGAGAAAGCGTCGGCGTGTTCGCCTTCAAGAAGCGCGAATACCCGCCCGACATCTGGCAGGACTACCGCCTTCAAAGAGCTTCATGGGTCAACTCCGTCCTTGTACATGCCATTGCAATTGCCGCCCTCATTCTTCCCTACTACATCAGCCAGTGGTTGCACCCGGTAAAGACCGCCAACGTCGAGGTGGTGGACATTTCACCCTATTTGCCGCAACTTCCACCTTCCGCCAACAAGGCCGGTGGCGGTGGAGGCGGCGGCGCGCGCACACCAACCCCGCCCTCAAAGGGCAAGGCCCCCGAATTCGCGAAAGTCCAGATGGCCCCCCCTGAAGTCACTGTGCCTAAGATCAAGCCGATTCTGCCTGTCACGCCAACCCTGCTCGGTCCTCCCGAACTTAAGCTGCCGCAGATGGCTGCTAACAATCTGGGCGATCCGCTGGGCGTGCCCGGCCCGCCTTCACAAGGCCCGGGATTTGGCGGCGGAATTGGTACCGGAGAAGGGACCGGAATTGGTTCCGGCACGGGCGGTGGACTGGGGCCGGGCCAGGTTGCAGGCACGGGTGGCGGAGTATATAGCGTCGGAGGCAACGTCAGCGCCCCGATTCCAATCTACAAACCTGAGCCTCCTTATTCCGAACAGGCACGCAAGGCGAAATACCAGGGCACGGTGGTGCTCTGGATCGTCGTGGATGCGCAGGGCAACGTAACCGACGCGCAGGTGGTTAAGCCGCTCGGCATGGGTCTGGACGAAAATGCCGTCAACACGGTCAAGACGTGGAAATTCAAGCCGGCCATGCGCAACGGCGTCCCTGTGCCTGTCAAGGTCATGGTGGAAGTCAGCTTCCGCCTGTTCTGAACTCCCTTCCGGTAAATCGGCGGCCGCCTTCTCTTCCTCCCGCAAGACTTATCTCCAACGGGCCTTCTTCATTACTGACTGGATACCTATGCTATTTTTAGCGTGATGGCGGTCCCATTCACTCAGGAAGAGGGAACCAGAGCCGGCATTGGCGAACGTCTCGACCGCATGCCCTGGACGCGGTTCCATTCCCGCGTGACGCTCGCGCTCGGAGTCGGCTGGCTGCTCGATTCTTTTGAAGTCAACATCATCGGCAACGTTCTTGGCATTCTGAAAAGCCTTTGGCAGGTCACGGATGTACAAGCTTCCGCGCTCGTTACGGTGTGGTTGGTCGGAATCATGGTGGGCGCGCTGCTGTTCGGCTATCTCGCTGATCGATTCGGCCGCCGCAAACTGTTTATCCTCACGTTGCTGCTTTATTCAGGCTTTACAGTCATTTCAGCGCTTTCGCCGGGATATTATTTTTTCATAATCTTCAGGTTTCTCGCGGCCATCGGGGTAGGTGCCGAGTATTCCGCCATCAATGCCGCAATCGGTGAGATCATTCCCGCCCGCTTTCGCGGCCGTGCCAATGCCACGGTCATGAACTTCTGGCCGGTAGGCGCCATCCTGGCAGCGCTTCTGAGTCTATATTTCATCAGCCTGCTGCCGCCCTCGGTTGGTTGGCGGTTTGCTTTCGGCCTCGGGGCTATTGTTGCCTTGTTCACGATCTGGGCGCGAAGGGTCCTGCCGGAGTCGCCCCGCTGGCTGTTGCTGCGCGGCCGAAAGGATCTGGCATTGGACGTGATCGAACAGATCGAGGCCCGAAGTGATCATTTTGATCTGTCAGCTTTGCGACCCGCCCGGACAGAAGCCGAATCACAAGGGTTTTTGGGGCGAATTTCCACGCTGGCCCGTCACTATCCCTGGCGGTTGGCGTTCGGCTCGCTGCTTGATTTCTCCGAGGCCGCGGGATATTACGGCATCTTTGCATTCCTCCCTTTGGTGGTTCTGCCGCGCGTGAACGTTGCTGAAGAAAGGGTCCCGTGGTTCTTCGTGATCGGAAATCTGGGAGCTGCACTGGGCGGAGCAATTGCCGCTGTGCTGCTCGATAAGGCTGGTCGCAAGTGGACCGTAACCGCCTTTTATCTGCTGGCGGCGCTCTCCATGATTATTATGGGGGCGGCAACGGCCCATCGCAGCGCAGAATGGGTGCTGGCGGCGTTCGTGGTGGTCAACTTTTGTGCGACGGGAAGCTGGGTGTCCGCCTATCCAACGTTTTCTGAAATTTTTCCGACTCGATTGCGCTCAACGGGGATTGGATTTTCTGTGGCGTTCGGAAGAGTCGGAGCAGCCGTCGCGCCGCTGACATTGGTGGCGCTCGCCGCGCGCGCTTCAATCTGGACGGCTTTTGCCGTACTGAGCGGATTCTACGTGCTTGGTGCGATTGTGATGGTCCCGTGGATTATCCGGGGTCCCGAGGGCCGCGGCCAGGCGCTTGAAGCCCTTGGAGCGGAAATTACCGAGGCATGAATTTTCCAGAGATCGTCCTTAGCCATCTCGACAACCTCTGGTTTCAGGTGAGCGGAACGCTCTGCAACATCGCCTGCGCGCACTGCTTCAACAACAGCGGGCCCAACGTCCGGGCCTTTGGGTTTCTCGATGCTGACAGGGTGCGGAGCGAGATTGAATATGCATCCCGCGCCGGGGTAAAGGAAATCTTCTTCACGGGGGGTGAGCCGTTCCTTCATCCGGAACTACTGGACATGTTGTCCTTCGCGCTCGAGCATGCGCCAACAACCGTCCTGACCAACGGCATGCTGATCAATGACCGTCTGGCTGAGCGTCTGGCGCAGATTGAACGGTCCGCCAGGTATTCGCTTGAGGTTCGCGTCAGTCTGGATGGTTACACCGAAGAGATGAACGACGCGATCCGCGGGCGCGGTGTGTTCCGCCAGACGCTGGCAGCTATCGCGCGGCTCAGCCGGCAAGGTCTGCTGCCGCTCGTCACAATTGTCCGCACCTGGTCTGACGATGAAGAACTTGCAACGCTTGCCGCCTTCGCCGACACGCTGCGGGCGGCGGGATACGAACGGCCGCGAATCAAAGTGCTGCCTTCCCTTCCCCTGGGACGCGAACTTGAGCGGAAAGCCGGAACGCCAAGGGATGAATTGCTCAGCGGAGAGATGCTCGAAGGTTTCGACCGCGACCTGCTAATGTGCTCGAATTCACGGATTGTGACCGACCGCGGAATCTGGGTCTGCCCGCTGCTTGTTCTGATGCCGGACGCTCGTCTCGGTATGGACCTGGCTCACGCCCGCACAAGTTACAGGCTGGCCCACAATGCCTGCGTGACGTGCTACAGGTACGGAACCATTTGCGGCAATGTCAGCGCGCTGATTGAAGGCCCGGGGGCCCAATCCGATGGAAGCGCCGTAAAGCAATCATGAAACGTCTTGCTCTTTTCGGCGGAATTTACAATAACTGTCGTGCGCTGGAAGCTGCGCTTGCTGATGCGCGGCGCCGTAACGCCGACGACATCTATTGTCTGGGCGATCTGGGCGCTTTCGGCCCCTGCCCAGACCGCGTGTATCCTCTGCTGCGCGAGCATGGCGTCCAATGCATCCAGGGCAATTATGACAATTCGCTGGCCGGTGGGCTTGCGGACTGCCAGTGCGGCTACACTGATCCGCGCGACAACTATTTCGCCCGCATCAGCTACAGCTACACTTTCAAAAATACATCCGAAGAAAATAAGGCCTGGCTGCGCACTCTGCCTGCGACACTTCGCCTCGAAGTCGAAGGCCGACGCGTGTTGCTCTGTCATGGCTCGCCGCGGAAAATGAATGAATTTTTGTGGGAATCGACAAGCCCCGATTGTTTTCTGGAATACCTGCTCGACCAGTCGAACGCCGACATCGTCTGCGCAACTCACACCGGAATCAAGTGGCACCGGACGCTTCCACGAAATCGGCACTTCATCAATGTGGGAGTCCTGGGCCGGCCCGAAAACGACGGCAGGACGAACGTCTGGTACACCTTGCTTTCATTGGACCGCGCCGAAGTGGAAGTTGAATTCATTCCGGTTGAATATGATTTCCATGCGCTTGCCTCCGATATGGAATTAGAAGGTCTGCCCGAAGAATTCATCGAGACTATCATGACCGGCTGGTGGACAACCTGCCTTGAAGTTCTCCCGCACAAAGAGCGCGCCCGCGGCAAATACTGATTCCGATTACTTTTTCCGTCCAATTGAAGGTTATAAATTCCAGTGACTTCCTTTACTGCAGCGGAGGTGTTCCTGCCACCGGATTCCAGCAGTGAGGTTAGTGCGCCCACAGAACATGCCGTCGCTATAATTGGTAAAGCTAACTCAAATGAAAAGTCAGGAGCCGACGGACTTGCGCTTGACCCTACGGGAAGCGAATGAAATAATAATTACTGTAGGAGACGATCGAACAGGACCTCGCGCAGGAGATGGCGAATGCCTCTTACCTGTGGCGGAAACTTCGGTTATTTCGTTCGCTCTTACGACGCTTTCCACGCCGCGAGGGCCGGGAAGGACAGTGTTCTTCTTCCGGGTCTTCCACAAGACATCCCAATCGCTCATTACAGACAACCTTCCTTCTGCAAAGTTTGCTCCTACTTAATAGCGGAACCTGAGCAACAAGTCGCCCAAGTCCCGCTCGGACCTTCGCGGAGGTCCAAGGTTCGGAAATTTGAAGAGGAGGTGGAAATTACATGATCGGCATGGGATTTGGAGCGTTTCTGACACTTTTCGTGATCAGCCTTATCGCGGCTGGCGTGATCCACTATGGCTTCCGCTATCGCTATTTGAACGGAATTGACGGGTTCCTTGCCAAGTGGATCGTAGGCTGGCTGGGAGCGTGGGTTGCATCACCTGTGCTGGGGCACTGGTTCCCGGGAGTGGAAATCAGCGGCCAGTACATCATTCCGGCGTTCCTGGGCGCGTTTTCTACTGCGTTCATGATGGCCTGCATCTCGAAGGCAGTCGCACGGATGATGGCAAGTGCCAGAGAGGTGTCGCCTGAAATGGCGAAAGCACCCAGCGCAGCATCGGTTCAGGGGGCACCTGCAACGAAGGTCGCCTGACCGAACTTTCACAGCACGGTAAATCGGCCGGCGGAAAACAAAAGTGAGGGACGGCGAGATTCCCGCCGGCTTTTTCTTTTTGTGCAGACTTTCCCCTGCCCGCACGCACGATCGTGTGCTGCGTTTCAGAAACTGACCGCGACCTGAACTCAACACGCTCCCTCCAATATGTTAGTATCGTGGATTGAAGCTCTTCACGGGCGCTCACCTTATTCACTAAGCAGAAAGGTTATCGTGCTCAAGATCGGAATCGTTGGCCTCAATATGGTTGGCAAGACCACCCTGTTCAAAATCCTTACTCATGCCCACGGCACGTCGCTCGCCACCGGCAGACCGGAAGCGCACTTGGGCGTAGTGAAGGTCCCGGACCCACGGCTTGACCGTCTGGCCGAAATGTTCAAGCCGCAGAAGGTGGTCCACGCCAGCATCGAGTATGTCGATACGCCTGCCAGCGTCATCCAACTCGCGCGCACGGGAACACAATCCGCTGCGCTGAAGGAGATGGATGCCCTGGTCCACGTCGTGCGGGTTTTTGAAGACCCCGCCATCCCCGTCGATGGCGGCACGGTCGATCCGAAACGCGATATCGAAACCGTTGAATTGGAACTCGTACTTTCTGACCTGGCAATTATCGAGAAAAGGCTGGAACGGCTCGATAAGGACATCAAAAAGCAGAAAAATCCCGCGCTTGAAAAAGAACACGAAGCCCTGCTGAAAGCAAAACAGGCGCTTGAGGCTCAAAAGCCGCTGCGCGAACTGGAATTTACGCCCGAAGAAGAACGCGCCCTGCGCGGCTTTACTTTTCTCTCCATCAAGCCGATGCTGTATGTGCTCAATCTCGGCGAGAAGGACGCGCCGCGCACGGACGCCGCCGAAGAATTTGCGCAATCAGCAGGCCTGAAGCAGCGCCCGCGAACAGCCGTCACCGCCGTGTGCGGCAAGATTGAAGAAGAACTTGCAGAACTGAGCGATGCGGAAGCGGCAGAGTTCCTTGCCAGCTACGGACTGAAGGAATCCGCAATCTCCCGATTGATCCGCTCGAGCTACCGGCTGCTTGGGCTGATATCATTCTTCACGGTCGGAGAAGACGAGTGCCGTGCCTGGACCATCCGTGAGGGCATGACGGCGCTCGACGCGGCGGGAGAAATCCATTCCGACATTCAGCGGGGATTTATTCGCGCGGAAGTCATTCCCTATCAGGACCTGGTTGACTCCGGCGGCTTTGCAGAGGCGCGCAACCGGGGTCTGCTGCGTCTGGAGGGCAAAGATTACGTCGTTCACGACGGTGAGATTGTGCACTTCCGGCACTCCGGCTGAACACCCAAATCTGGGACTACAATCATTCATCATGCTTTCAGCCATTGAAATCAGCCTGATCCTCGGGGTGATCGCGGGTCTCGCCAACCTGTTTGGCGCCTCGATCGTCTCGGCCCGTGCGTGGAGTCGTCCCTTCCTTGCCTGCTTCATCGCCCTGGGATCAGGATTCATGCTGGCTACCGCCATGACTGAGATGATCCCGGAAAGCCTGCGGCTCGCCCCCGCCGCCGGTCCTGTCCTGGTCCTTGCCGGGTACCTGATTGTTCACCTCTTTGAGCACGTCTGGCCGCGCCATTTTCATTTTGGAGAAGAAACCCATCCCGAAGAGTTCCTGCATGCCGGCGTGGCTTATACGGCCCTTGCCGGCTTGCTGGTTCATACGTTGCTCGACGGCGTCGCCCTGGTTTCAGGCTTCATGATCTCCAACTGGCTGGGAACGGTCATTTTCGGCGCTACGATCCTGCATAATGTTCCCGAGGGTTTTACAATATCCTCAGTCATGGTGACGGCAGGGAAAGGCCGCGGCAATGGGATGAAGGCTGCGGGAGCGCTCGGCCTGTCGCGAATGGCGGGCATCGTCTCCATGGGCCTCGTCGAGCAGCGCTGGGTTGCTTTCGGGCTGGCGGTTTCCGCCGGCGCTACGCTTTATGTCGCCGCTTCAGACCTGATTCCTGAAGTTAACAAGAAGCCGGGCATCCGGATCGCTCTGGCCGTTGGCGCGGGAGTCGTGATGGTTGTTCTGCTCAAAATGCTTTTCGTATAGGGCAGTATGTACTCTGAACAGGTCCTCGACCATTTCCACCATCCGCGCAATGTGGGCGAAATCGAGCGCGCCACCGCCGTAATTGAAACCAGCAATCCCGTCTGCGGCGATACAATGAAGCTTTGGCTCGCAGTCCGTGAGGGAATTATCCGCGATGTTAAATTCAAGGTGCAGGGATGCATTCCCGCCATCGCCTGCGCCTCGTGGCTCACGGAGGCCGTCAAAGGTAAGTCTTTGCAGGAGGCTGGATCAATTACTCCCCAAGAGATCGAGGCGGGACTCGGCGGATTGCCCCTCGCCTCGCGGCACGCCAGCGCGCTCGTGATTGCGGCCCTGCGAAAGGCGCTCGAAGGAGTCAACGCGCACAATGTTCGGGATTAAGCTGTGAAGGTTTTGCCGAATAAAGGTCTTGCCAGGAGAGAGAATGAGAATCGCCAGGCTGTTTGTTCTGACATTGCTTGCTGCACCAATCAGTTTTGGGCAGGTCGTGCACGTGACGCACGGCCAGCCGCCCACGCTCCCAAAACCATTTACAAAACCCATCGTTGCAAATCCACCCGAAGGACGCCCCACGCCGGGCTTCATGCCTAAGGCCCTGCCGGGCTTCCAGGTGTCATTGTTCGCCAAAGGATTCAGGGAGCCGCGCTATCTTGCCATCGCGCCCAACGGTGATGTGTTTCTGGCGGACACGAGCGGCGGAAGGGTTTACGTCCTGCACGATCCAGGCAATGGCGCCGCTTCCGGTGCACGAACCACCTTTGCCGACGGCCTCAATGAGCCTTTCGGGATCGCCTTCCATGGCAACTTTGTTTACGTGGCGGACACCGATGAGGTCATTCGCTTCGCCTTCGACCCTAAGACTTCAAAACGCACAGGAGGCCGTGAGCACGTTCTTGATCTTCCAAGCGGCGGGATGCATTTCACGCGGACAATCGTCTTCAGTCAGGACGGTTCCAAAATGTTCGTTTCCGCCGGATCTGACTGCAATGTCTGCATCGAACCCGACGCCCGCCGCGCGGCTATCCAGGTTGCGGACCCGGACGGCAAGAATGCATCGATCTTTGCGAGTGGCCTGCGCAATGCCGTGGGACTGGCCATCAATCCAGAAACGGGACAGCTTTGGGCCGATGTGAACGAACGCGATATGATGGGTGACAACCTTCCTCCGGATTACTTTACCCACGTGCCTCCGGGCGGGTTTTTTGGCTGGCCTTACAGCTATATCGGTAAAAACCTTGATCCTCGGATCAGGAAGCAGCGGCCCGATCTCGTGGCCAAAACCCTTGTTCCGGACGTTCTGCTGGGCCCGCACGTTGCGCCGCTCGAATGCACGTTTTATACGGGTAAGCAATTTCCCCAAAGCTACTGGCATGGGGCTTTCATTGCCGAGCACGGCTCCTGGAACCGCAGCATCCATTCGGGCTATCAGGTTGTGTTTGTTCCATTCCATAACGGCGAGCCTTCCGGCCCGCCCACGAGCTTTCTGAATGGCTTCGATCCCAACCCGCGCGCCAAGGCTGTCGATGGCCGGCCAGTGGGTGTTGCTGTGGCAAAGGATGGGTCGCTGCTCGTTTCGGATGATGTGGGCAACGTGGTCTGGCGTGTGTCGAAGAAGTAGCGATCCCGGGTCTTGCCAGGGTGAACTCCGATCGCCGCCAAAGTGCAAAATCCTTAGCGCTTGAGGGACGCTGCTGAAGGAGGCTAACGATGTTTGAGAAATACTCCGATCGGGCACGTCAGGTTATTTTCCTGGCTCGCATGAAGGCCGGACAACGCGGGGCAGCATCGATTGAGGTCAATGACCTGCTCGCCGCCATTGTCATCGAAGACCAGGGGGACTTTCGAAAGGCGGTCTCTGAAGGGCGGGACAGTCGCGACGTCATCATCCGGGGAGATCCCTCGGAGCCAAGCCGCTTCTTGCCGTCCACGTTTGCCAGAGAATTGCTTGGCCGCCTTGAGTCGGAAAATTCCACGTCATCCCCCATTCCGAATTCCGAAGAAATGGCGCTCTCCGATGGGTTCAAGCACACGCTGGTGCGTGCGGCTGTTCTCTGCGAAGAGATGCGCCAGAACCAGGTCGAACCCATGCACCTTCTGGCCGCGATCCTGGAAGACGATTCCAGCCAGGCGGCGCAGTTCTTCCGGTATGCAGGGATCACGCGCGAGAATGTCCTTGCGTATCTCAGGGGAGAAACATAGCCTTGCTGGAACAGCGACGAGTCACCGCCAACGATGTCCAGGAAGGGCGTTTTAGCGCGGCGCCTCTGATGTCAGATTGCGGTAGCTTTCAGGATCGTCCACGTCGAAAAGGATTCCAGGATCGGAAACCTCTACAAATTCCGTCTCGCTTCGATATTTGTGAATCACCTTGTCGGCGCCTTCGTCCGGGCCGAGGGCAACGAATTCATCAAACAGTTTCCTGCTGATCAAAACCGGATGGCCGTGCTTCCCGTGCAACTGAGGGATGATGACCGGGCTGCCACGAAGCTTAAAGTGCTGGATTAACTCTGCCACCGTATCTGATGTGATTAAAGGGTGATCGACAAGACACATCAGGATGCCATCAGGCCAATTTATCGCCAGCGCCTGCAACCCGGTTTGGAGTGATGAAGTCTGCCCGCGGCGGTAGTCATGATTGACGGCCACTTGCACAGTTGAAAGATCGACGCGCTGCCGGATTACTTCCGCGTTGTGGCCAAGGACAACGACAATCCGCTCTACGCCCGCGCCACGTAGGGCCGCGATGATGTTTTCCAGAAACGTCTTTCCGCGATACATCAGCAGCGGCTTGTCCATGCCCATGCGGGACGACTCACCCGCCGCAAGGACAACGCCGGCAATGTCCCCTTGTGAGGTTGATGCTCTTTTGGAGTTGGATCCTGAGATCATGAGGCGTGCTGGACCTTTGGTTTCCAGGCAAGAGACGGGGTCGAGGGTGTGGCATTGCGTCGGACGGCAACCATCTCCGCCACGATCGAAACGGCAATCTCTTCCGGTGTAAGCGCTCCGATATCGAGACCCACAGGCGAGTGCACCCGCTCCAACCGTTCGTTTGGCACACCTTCCGCGGAGAGAAGCTTGAAGAATTCGGCGAGTTTCCGCTTGCTGCCCACCATGCCGACAAACCGCGCCGGAGTGTTGACAGCCCAGCGCAGGCAGTCGAGGTCTCCCTTGTGGCCGCGCGTGGCAATCACAATGTAGGAAAAACTGTTGGGTGAAATCTGCGGAAAGAGGTCTTCCCAGGGACCGGCGTGTGTGGCCACCGCAAACGGAAACCGTTCCCTGTTTGCAAACGCCTCACGGTCATCGCAAGCCACGATGTCAAAACCCGCAATGTTCGCTATTTTTGCGACACTGAGCGACACGTGTCCGCCGCCGAAAAGATACAGGGTTGGAGTCGCCAGGATCGGCTCGATAAAAATATCGAGCGAGCCACCGCATACCAGGCCCGTGTCATACTCCGGATTGGCGTTCAGGTTGAAGTGCAGGCGGCGCGGCTTCTCTTCCCGCATCACATCCTGCGCTGCCGCCCAGACATCGGCCTCGACGCATCCGCCACCCACCGTTCCGACAATAGAACCGTCATCGCGAATCAGAATCTTGGAGCACTCGTAACTGGGGATTGAGCCTTGCACCTGAATAATCGTGGCGAGCGCTCCCCTGCGACCCTCTTTCCGCAGCTTCACAATTTCGCTGAAAACGTCGCTCATAAAATTATTTTCAGGTTAATCTGGCACGGTATTGTTGTCAATCAGCACTCTGCTATCATTTCATGACAAAAATGGCATCACGCCGGTGCGCAAAGACGCCAAAAGAGAGGATGTGTGCGATTTTCTGCGCCGGCCTTGCCCCTTCGGAATATTACGCGCGTGCTTCTTCCCGTCGCTCAAGTGACAATGCCCCGGTCGGTGGACCTGTCAAGATTTGTTAACATAGCAGCATCTGAATCAGGAGGTTTTGAATGAAAGCGGTCCGGTTCCATGAGCACGGCGGCTTGGATGTTTTGAAATACGAAGACGCGCCCGAGCCGCAAATCCAGGCAAACGAAGTGCTGGTGAGGGTCAAGGCGTGCGCGCTGAACCATCTTGATCTTTGGCTGCGCACGGGCGTGCGCGCCTGGCAGCTTCCCATGCCGCACATTGTGGGCAGCGACATTTCAGGCGAAGTTGCACAAGTGGGAAATCTGGTGCCTCACGTCAAGCCGGGGGACAGGGTCCTGCTCGCTCCCGGAATCAGTTGCGGATTGTGCGAGGCCTGCTGGAAAGGGCTCGACAGCGCCTGCCGCAGCTACACGCTTTTCGGCGTGATGGTGGACGGCGGCTACGCGGAATACGTAAAGTCTCCCGCAGCCAATGTGATTCCAATTCCCGGCGACCTGACCTTCGATGAGGCGGCTGCCGTACCGCTCGTCTTCCTGACGGCGTGGCACATGCTGTTCACGCGCGCGAGACTGCAACCGGGTGAGGATGTGCTGGTGATCGGAGCAGGCTCGGGCGTCGGCAGCGCAGCCCTTCAAATCGCGAAACTTTTTGGCTGCCGCGTGATTGCCACCGCCGGGACCGATGCAAAACTTGCCAAAGCGCACGAACTAGGCGCGGATGATGGCATCAACCACTCGAAGCAATCCATCTCCGAAGAAGTCTCGCGGCTGACCGCGAAGCGCGGCGTGGACGTGATTGTCGAGCACGTCGGCCAGGCCGTTTGGGACGAATGTTTCAATTCGCTGGCGACCTACGGGCGACTCGTGACCTGCGGCGTGACGACCGGCGGCGAGGTCAAGCTCAATGTTCAGGCGCTGTTCGGACGGCAGCGCACGATCCTCGGTTCATTCATGGGCGGCAAGGGAGAATTAACGGATGTCCTCAAACTGGTCGGGCAGCGCAGGCTGAAGGCGGTCATTGACTCCGTGTTTCCCCTGTCGGAGGCACGCGAAGCACAGAGGAAGATGGAGAGCCGTGATTTCTTCGGGAAAATCCTTCTGCGCCCGTAAGACCTATGAAGATGGCACTATCCGTCAGATTGGTGCCGGCCCTTGCAGCGGGTCTCCGTTAAGGAGGCGGGCAAGAGAAACAGATTGTCAATATCGACCCTGCAGCTTGTTATACAAACTTGTAACAAGGCATTGACATGGTAACATCCGCTGAATAGAATCTCTTCCACATTCCAACCTTTGCGCGTGGACGTGATTCATGACGCCCAAAAACCCAAAAATAAGTGTTGGTTGGGGGTAATTTTAACTATTGCGGCCGCGCTAATATTAAGCTCTCAACTCGTCGCCTCGTGCACATATGGCCGGTACGGCTGCTGTCTTTCCCTGGACGATGTTCATGTTAATTGCCCGTCAGGCTCCTGTTTGTTCCACGTTTGCGGCTACAGCTACTACAACGGCGAAACCATCCAAAGCCAGTGCGTGGTTTGTGGGTGCGGCACTTACACAGACTGGTTTTTCACCGGCACAAACTGCAGTTTAGCGTTACCCACGAAGCAGCCTTCCTCAGCCCAATCCGCGTACCAACCTCCGCTTTACGCCTGCGGGGTGCGATGGGAATTACTCGTTTATGGAGATAGCAAAGGACCGCTAAGATGATCTGCGCTTAGAGACTGGGGCGTTTCAGGTCTTATTGCCTGAAGCGACTCGGCAAAGCCGTTGGAGAAAGGAGGAAGAACGTCATGTCTTGCCGAAAGCATTCCGGGCTTGTTTTCGTGATGATCCTGACGGGATTCTCCCTGACAGCGGGACGCCTGCGTGCCTCGCAAGGTGAGGTCCAAAAAGAACAACAAACCAAACAAAGCGCCGGGTCCCCGCCAGTACGGGAACTCGAGTCTGCCGGCACAGCCGACTTTGGCGTTCCGGGGCCAGTAGCTGTTTACGCAGGGACGCGGTGCGATGCCGATGGGAATGTATATTTCGAGTCACCCCCGTCTTTAGAGTTTATCGAGCAAAACGCTCGATCGGGCAACCGTCCTCCGCTCACCAAGCTTTCCATGGAGTCAAAAAGTGCGACCCGGTTTCAATACCCTCCATTGCCAGATTATTCTTCGCACTTTGACCAGGGCTTTTATGTAACGCCTCGCGGAGATGTTTTCGCGCTTGTCCAAGCTTGCCCTTACAAAGACGGCTGCAAGCCTCCGCACTTCCCGGTTAATCTGGTCGTCAAGTACAATCACGATGCTTCTGTGGATTCCATCATCAGACTCAAGCCCCCTTCTGATCTGCCGTTGCTGGCGTTTAAGTTTGCAGTGTTTCTTGATGGGAATGTGCTCGTGACGGGTCTGGAGGAAGCGGCAGAGGAAGATGAAGCAGGGCGTTCTCATTACTGGCCTTCAAAGCCGTTTACGGGTATTTTTGACCGTGACGGAGCTTACGTCGGACCGCTCAGTTTACCGAACGATATTACGCCACCTCCCAATGCGGCGGCTGAGACGGCACCTAAGAAAGGGAGCCCGGCCGGAGCTAACGGCGCAACTGGCCCGGAGCAATCGGTCGACACGGCCAAGCCGGGGATCTTTTGGGCACAAGGCGTTATCGGAAGCGTGTTGATGGGTGGGTTGGATGGAAACGTCTATCTGCTGCGTGCGAGCTACCCACCCCTGCTCTACTCGATCTCACCCGACGGCAGAGTCCTTGACGAGCGCACCATAACACTTTCCCAACCCGGCATGTGGCCCACCCAGGGGAGCTTTACGCAGGATGGAAGACTGTTCGTAGAATTCTCTCAGGCACCAACGGCGCCCCGGAATGAGCAACTCCATCCGATTTTTGCGGTGATTGACCCGCAGACTGGGTCGATCCTCGAGATGTACGACGTGCCATCTACGGCTGGCATTCCAGCTTGCATGGATCCACAGAACGAATTGCTGTTCCTGAAATCAGACAAGACGGGGCAACTCGAGGTTGCAAAGTTTGTGGCGCATTAACAGAGTAAATGCAGTTCTTGCCGTCTGGAAGGCGCAGGTCCGTAACGTACAGGGCAAAGCGGTCGGATGCAGCAGGTTACCTTCCCGTGTTTCCTGACGGATCAACCTCGGCGCAGGTAGGCCGAAATCAGGATCACTGCCATGGCGAGTCCGAAGGCGATCGAGAGCCACAGGGCGCGGCGGCGACGGAACCCATTGAAGATGCTCAGAGGGATGGTGAGGCACAAAACGATGATGAAGATGAGTAACGCAAGCACGATTTTGGCGGTCAGGAATTTCCAGTAAGGCCCCCAGGGGACAAGCCAGACCAGTTTGACGTTGTAAAGCCCCGAAGCCAGCAACAGCAGGATGACCGTCCACGAAACCCAGCGGAACCGGCTGAATACGGCCTTCAGCAGACCGTTGCGCCGCTCTTCGTCGAGAACATCGGCCGAGGGGAAAAGAACGAAAAGCATGAAGGCCATTCCTCCCACCCCGATCACCGCGGCGCTCAGGTGGACCCACTGCGCAAATGTTGCCATTACGTTTTCCTTATGTCGTGGATGGATCTGCTGCCCGCGGGTCCCTTTTGTTCCGGATGCGGCGAAAAGCAGGCCATCCTACGATTGGGCTTCCGCCAACTGGTCGATCTGCCGCGCGAGGTCGAAATCCTTCTGGGTGACGCCGCCTTCGCTGTGCGTGGAAAGAGAGATGCCCACCACGTTGTAGTTGATTGTAATGTCGGGATGGTGTCCGGCCTTTTCAGCGAGTTCGGCGATCTTGTTCACCAGTGAGATGGCGGGCATGAAGGACTTCAGCGTGTACCGCTTCTGGATGGCTTTTCCCATATGCGACCAGCCGCGCATGTCTTTCAGTTTCTGCTGAATTTCAACCTTGCTGAGTGCTGCCACAACCCCTCCTTTGCCTTGCTCATTCCGGCTTGAGTATAAAAAGCCCTCGGAGACAAGTCAACGGGCGCTCGTTTGCTTTCATGACTTATCGTGGCGAGCATGCCTGCCCGACTCCAGACTTGTCCCGCGAACTTGACCATCGAAAATCTGTGCGATTTGCAATCCCGCAAAAGAGAGCGCCAAGACTGCCGGTGTCATGTAACTGAAATATGCACCGTCATCAGGCGCGTCAAGGTCATGCAGAGCAAAGCGAAGCAGCGCGGTTTTTCCTCGAAAAGCAATGCCGAGGCCCGTCGCTCCGAGTGACGGTCCATAGACTTTGTCTATCTCCTTTTGCTACACCACACCAGTTGAGTGCGTCAGCAATATCGGTTCACATCGCGTCCACTTTCACGAGGACGCATGGCGAAATAAGTCCCGGCGGCGCATTGCAACGGTAGAGCACCATGCCCTTGAAATAAGTGTGCACGCCTTTGACGCACTGGACTAGAATTTCAGTTGCTATGCTTCACGAAATTCTTCCCGTTGGCCTGCTTCAGTGTAATTGTTCGGTGGTGGCCGATGACGAGACCAGGGAGGCAATTGTCATCGATCCCGGCGATGAGATCGAGCGTGTTCAGAAGATTCTCGCGCGGCACGATCTCACCGTAAAGTACATCATCGCCACGCACGCGCACATTGACCACGTCGGTGGGCTGAAGAAGCTCCGCGAGCTGACAGGCGCGCCGGTATTGATGCACGAAGCCGACCTGCCGCTCTATCAGAACCTTGCCACGCAGGCCGCCTGGCTGGGCGTGGAAACGCCCGGCATGGTGGAAGTGGATCAATTTTTAAAGGAAGGCGACCGGCTGCGATGGGGATCGCTTTCTCTGGAGGTCCTGCACACGCCGGGGCACTCGCCGGGCAGCCTTTCGCTTCACATCCCCGGAGAGCATGCGCGCATCTTTGCCGGGGACACTCTCTTTCAGGGCAGCATCGGACGCTGGGACCTGTGGGGTGGCTCGGAGCAGCAACTGCTCCGGTCGATTCACGATAAACTTCTGCCATTTCCGGACGAGACGCCCGTTTATCCCGGCCACGGCCTCAGCACCACCATCGGCCGCGAACGCGAAACGAATCCTTTTCTGCAGGACTTGTGATTTCATTCAAACGAACTCCCGGATAGACTCTCGCAAAGGCGCGAAGGCGCCGAGAAACCCCAACGGCAGAACTCAATGCAAGCCCTGTCGTTTCAGACCAGATGCTTCTTTGAATAGCATGCCGGTCGCGGGTATGATTCATCCGCAGAGAGGAGGCTGCAACGTCCATGCCGAAACCACCAAAGAGGCGCAGAAACGGAAAAGGTCGGCGAAGGTTCCTGAAGGCGATGACGCTTGGAATGGGCACGCTGGCGCTGCCTGCGAACGCAACTCCTGCGGGAGAACCTGGCGCTCGTTCGTCGGTTTACGCCGGTGAGGGGTGCAGCGAATCGATCACGTACCCAAGAATTTTTCGCGGGCGACAACGGGCATTGATCGGATTTCCGTTGGGTGGCGTCGGCGCGGGATGCATCAGTCTCGGCGGGCGCGGGCAACTCAAAGAGTGGTGGATTTTCAATCGCCCGGACAAAGGCAGATCGCCTCGGTATGCTTTCCCCGCGATTCGGGTTGAAGCCGTCGGCAGCAAACCCGTCGCGCGCGTGCTCGAAGCGCGGATATTGCCGCCGTATTCGCACGGGCCGGACGATCTGGGTTCGGACAACGTGCCGGGACTGCCGCGCCTTGAGGACTGCACGTTCACTGGCGAGTACCCACTCGCGCGGGTCGAATTTGAAGATCGCGATCTCCCAGTGCACGTGGCGCTCGAGGCCTTCACGCCCTTTATCCCGCTCGATGCGGATGAATCCGGACTGCCGCTGGCCGTGCTGCGTTATCGCGTGAGCAACCCCGGTGCGGCGAGCGCGAGGGTTTCCATCGCATGGTCGATTGAAAATCCCATCGGCCAGGAGCGGGATGCCGATGGCAACTCGAACTCAGGGCAGGGCCGACAGAACGATTACCGCGAAAACAACGGAGCCAAAGGTCTGCTGATGCGGAACCCCTTTCTTGGTGCGAAGGACGCGCAGGCGGGAACGTTTGCGCTGGTGCTGCTGGGCGCGGACGAAGGGAATTTCAGTTATCTTCGCGGCTGGCCAAATGCCCGATGGTGGGAAAGTCCGCTGCTTTTCTGGGAGGACTTTACGGACGACGGCAGGCTGGGGCCGGAGCCAGCTTTGCGAAGCGCGGTCGGCGCTGTTTGCCTCGAAAAGGAAATCCCGGCACGCAGCGGCGCGGAATATACGTTCCTGCTCACGTGGCATTTTCCGAACCGCACTCCGAAGCGCTGTGGGTGGTCGGCGCCCAAAGGTCATGAGAATGATCTGATCGGCAATTACTACTGCACGCGGTTCAAGGACGCCTGGGCCGTGGTGGAATATGCCGCGCAGCATCTTTCCCAACTCGAAGCGCGTACGCGCAGATTTCTTGAAACCATTCACAATACCACCCTGCCGGGCGCGATGAAGGACGCAGCGCTGGCCAATCTCTCAACGCTGGCGACGCCGACGGTGTTCAGGACGAGCGACGGCGCTTTCCACGGATTTGAAGGGTGCGTTGACAGAGCCGGATGCTGCTTTGGCAGTTGCACGCATGTTTACGCTTATGAGCCGGCCACGGCGCACGTCTTCCCTGCCCTCTCGCGCTCTCTGCGCGAACAGCAGTTCGGCTTTTCAACGGATGCCGAAGGCCGGATGGATTTTCGCGAGCAATTGCCTTACGGAATCGAGCATTTCGGCATCGCGGCCGCCGACGGTCAGATGGCCTGCATCGTAAAGGTGTATTTGGATTGGAAACTCTCCGGCGACACCGGATGGCTGCGCCGCCAGTGGCCCGCCGTCAAGCGTGCGCTTGAGTTTGCGTGGATCAAGGGCGGCTGGGACGCAAATCGCGACGGCGTCATGGAAGGCGTCCAGCACAACACCTACGACATTGAGTTTATCGGCCCCAACCCTTTCTGCGGAATGTGGTACCTGGCCGCTCTGCGGGCGGCCGAAGAGATGGCGAGCACCATGGGCGACGATGCGGCAGCCTCGGAGTATCGCCGCATTTTCCGGAATGGCAGTAAATGGATCGATGCCAATCTCTTCACCGGCGAATTTTACATTCAGAAGGTCGGCAGCGTTCGGAAAGACGAAATTGCCAGGGGATTGCAGGCCGGTATGGGAACAGTGGATACAGAACACCCGACTTATCAGGTCGGTGAGGGTTGCCTGAGTGATCAGTTGATGGGACAGTATTTTGCGCTGATTGCAGGATTGGGGATGCTGGTTGACCGCAGCCACGTGCAGAAGACGCTGAGTTCTATCTGGAAGTACAACTACAAGCAGAACCTGGCCGATCATGCTTCGGTCCAGCGGGCCTACGCTCTGAACGACGAAGCGGGCCTCGTTGTCTGCGAATACCCGCACGGCGAGCGGCCGCAAGTTCCTTTCCCCTATTTCGCTGAGGTCTGGAGCGGGTCGGAATATGCGATGGCGGCGTTGATGATTTATATGGGCATGGCCGCTGAAGGAATCCAGATCGTTGAAAACACGCGGCGGCGTTTTGACGGAGAAAAACGAAATCCGTGGAACGAAGCCGAGTGTGGCTACCACTATGCGCGGCCCATGTCGAGTTGGGCACCGTTCGTGGCCCTGAGCGGCTTCCGCTATGATGGCGTAGCGAAAGCGGTCGTGGCACAGCCGCTGATATATCAGGAAAACTTCTCGTCGTTCTGGTCGTCGGGAACCGGGTGGGGCAGCTTTTCTCGGCGCGTGCAAAACGGAAGGACCCGGTTCAACCTCTCTGTAACAGAAGGAACGATTGCGTGCCGCAAAGTGACCGTGCGGGCGCAAAAGTCGGCTGGAAGCTCGCGGACAGGAAAGATTGGAAACAAGCCGCTGCCCTACGCGATTCAGCAGAAAGGCGATGAGGTTACCTTTGTCTTTACGCCGGAGGTGACGTTGCGCGCAGGGGATCAATTGGTCCTGACTCTGTGAAGCGTGGAGGCGGAAGGAAGAACACCCGCCAATGCCGATTGCCAATTCCGGCCGTTCGGCCAATAATGAACTATGCGGGGCGAGGTTGTCCCGGCCTCATCGGCAAATGCATTTCGAAGAGATTTCCCGGGGCTCGTTCCATGCGTTTCGCCGGATGTGTTTGGGCTTCGCGAAGGTGCGGCGCAACGCACTGCGAAGCGAACGCGTTTCAGGCGGCAAGCATGTGAAGTGTTTTTGTGAGGAGGAACCATGTGGGAGTACGACCAGCAGATGAAACTGAAAGTCGGCCTGGCCGAGATGTTGAAGGGCGGCGTCATCATGGACGTCACGAACGCCGAGCAGGCGAAGATCGCCGAAGACGCCGGCGCTTGCTCAGTGATGGCGCTTGAGCGCGTCCCTGCGGATATCCGCAAGGAGGGTGGCGTGGCGCGCATGGCGTCGATCAAGATCATCAAAGAGATCATGAAGGCGGTGACGATTCCCGTAATGGCCAAGGCGCGCATCGGCCACTTTGCCGAAGCGCAGGTGCTGGAATCGATTGGCGTAGATTACATTGACGAGAGCGAAGTGCTGACCCCCGCCGACGAAGAGCACCACATCAACAAATGGCCTTTCAAGGTCCCGTTCGTCTGCGGCGCTCGCAATCTGGGCGAAGCACTCAGGAGAATCGGCGAGGGCGCCGCGATGATCCGCACCAAGGGCGAGGCAGGTTCCGGCAACATTGTAGAAGCAGTCCGCCATCTGCGCGCCATCACTAGTGAAATCCGGCTTCTGACCACGCTGCGCGAAGAAGAACTCATGGCCAAGGCCAAGGAACTCGGAGCGCCGTTTGAACTTGTAAAGTGGGTGGCGAAGAATGGCAAGCTGCCGGTGCCGAATTTCTCTGCCGGCGGGATTGCTACTCCGGCGGATGCGTCGCTCGTTATGCAACTGGGCGCAGAGGCGGTATTCGTGGGCTCCGGTATTTTCAAGTCGGAGGACCCGGCCAAGCGAGCCAAAGCGATCGTCCGTGCCACAACGCATTACAACGAACCGGCGATCGTGGCTGAATGCTCGGAAGAACTCGGCGAAGCCATGCGCGGACTCGATGTGGCCAAAATAGACCCGAAAGAACTGCTGCAGACGCGGGGGTGGTAACGGGTTCTGAGCGAGGGGCGCAGAGCGTAGCAGTGTCTGCGTCACCGGCTTCGGGAGTGGTTCGTCAACACTGATGGCGGATGGCAAATTCTATGACAGACCTTCAATATCCCATTGGCAAATTTCAGATGCCCGGAAAAATCTCGGACCAGGACCGTCAGATATTCATCCGGCAGATTGAAGAAGCGCCGGCTGCGCTGTGGTCGGCGGTGGCAGGGCTGAATGAGGAACAGCTTGATACGCCCTACCGCGACGGCGGATGGACGGTGCGGCAGGTCGTGCATCATCTGGCGGACAGCCACATGAATGCCCTTGTGCGCTTCAAGCTGGCCATGACGGAAGAGCAGCCGCTGGTCAAAACCTACGACCAGGAGCGCTGGGCGAACCTGCCTGACGCGAAGACGGTCCCGGTGGTAGTGTCGCTCGGGCTCTTTGATGCGCTGCACAAGCGCTTTGTGGCGCTGCTGCGATCGATGAGCGCTGCCGATTTTGCCCGTACGCTGAATCATCCGGAGCAAGGCATTGTGAACCTTGACCTATACCTGGCTCTTTATGCCTGGCACGGCCGCCATCACGTTGCACACATCACATCGTTGCGCGAACGTAAGGGCTGGAAATAGAACTGGTTGCTGACAACTGGCCTTATTGCAATTTTCGTCTCGGGCTGTTTATTCAGTAGGAAATTGAGCTGGATGACGCAGCGAAAAACCATCCATCACGGGTGGACAAGTTGCAACTTTCGCTATTTTAATCTCACCAGACAAGAGGAGGATTGATGCCAGTTCGAAAAGCTGAAGCACAATGGAACGGAACGCTGCTCGAAGGTAATGGGCACATGAAGATGACCACGGGCGCTTATGACGGGCCGTTCTCGTTCAAATCACGCATGGAAAATGGCGAAGGCACGAACCCCGAGGAATTGATCGCGGCCGCGCACGCCGGATGCTTCTCAATGGCCTTTTCCGCAGGCCTTGGCAAGGCAGGCTTCACGCCCCGGCGCATTCATACAACGGCCTCCGTCCATTTTGATAAAGTCGATGCTGGATTCGCCATCACGAGCATCGATCTTGACACCGAAGCCGAGGTTCCCGGCATCGACGAAGCCAAGTTTCAGGAGCTTGCGGAAGCCGCCAAAAAGGGTTGTCCGGTTTCAAAAGCGCTGGCCGGTACCACCATCAACCTGAAAGCGAGGCTTGTCAAGTAAACAGGCTCCGTACGGCTGCTGGCGAGTTGGCTGACAGAAGCCAGCACCTGCACATTGTCAACGCAAAGTTCTTAAATTGAGATGCTGTGGCTATGTTGGGAATGGTGCCAGCCGTGCGGCCATCGAGATTATGGAAGACAAGAAAAAAAACATCGGCATTCTCGCCGTGCAGGGAGATTTTGCCATGCATGCCAAGATGCTGGACCGCATTGGCGTGGCGTGGAAACTCATCAAGCACGCGGAAGATATCGCGGGCGTTGACGGCCTGATCCTGCCCGGCGGCGAAACCACCACGATGCTGAAGTTTCTGGCGGAACAAAAAATCGCAGATGCCATCATACATTTCGCCGAAGAAGGCAAACCGGTTTTCGGCACATGCGCCGGAGCCATCCTGATGGCGAAGGAAGTTCTGAACCCCGTGCAGGAGCGCCTGGGCCTCATTGATATTTCAATCGAACGTAATGCTTACGGCCGGCAGGTGGACAGTTCCGTCCAGACGGGCGAATGTCCGGAGATTTCCGATCATCCAATTGAAATGGTCTTCATTCGCGCGCCGATCATCCGCCGCGTTGGTGAAGGCGTCAAAGTCCTGGGCCGCGCCGGAGGGTTGCCGGTTCTCGTGGAACAAGGCAATCTGATGGCAGCCACTTTCCATCCCGAACTCACCGATGATCAGACGATTCACCGCTACTTTCTCGAGAAGGCTGAAAGCTAGCAAGGTTGCGAGTTCAAGGTTACGGAGTCTCCAAGACAATTCTGAATTACGAATGACAGCCTCATTGCCATTCATCAGGTGTTGTGCGATGGCTTGGCTGCCAAGCTTGCCGTGTCAGAGGAATCCATCGAATATCTGGCTCATGTTCAGCGTGACCGCATCCGGATCGTGATACGATAAACCTTCGGTTTGCGGGGCTTTTCGACCGGGCATAGAACGATTCACACTGCCGGTAACCGGCTTTTTCACAGCCGGGCCGATTCCTATGTGAGGAGGATGACTCTTGAAGGAACACCCAGATCATCACGACGCGGAACTGCTGCTCCGACTTTACGACCTGCGGCGCGAGGAAAAGCTGCGCCGGGCGCGCGACTGGTTCAGGAACGAGTTCCACGCAGAATCACAGGAAGAGGTCATGACGAAGTATCCTCCGGGTTCGCAGGAGGACGCCTTTTTCCGGATGGTGGTCACTTATTGGGAAATGGTGGGCTCGATTGTCAACAGCGGGCTGATCAAACAGGATTTCTTCTTCCAGAACACAGGCGAATTCTTCGCCGTCTGGGAAAAAATCAAGGGCCTCGTTCCCGCCGTGCGCGAACGCTTCAAGAACCCTTACCTCTGGAAAAATCTCGAACAGTTATCCGCGAATTACGAGCAATGGATGAACAAGCGGGCGCCCGGGGCCATCGACGCCTTCCGAGAACGCATCGGAACGATGCAGAAAAAATGATTGTGCAGTATCGCTAACCCTGGCGCGCCAGGGCCGCAAGCCGGATTCTTCAGATTGCAGTTTGACAATCCCCGGTGAGGGGTATATTTCTATCGTATTCAGCAAGGCTGATCGAGAACTTCGGCTTGCGGTCCATGAATGGCCGGTCCATTAAGGCTGGTGAAACCTGGGCCGTACGAACTCCGGAGATGCTTCGCCTTGCTCAGGATGACATGCGCAGGGCCCGGAAAGACAAGTTCGCGGAAGACCGTGTCGCACGTCGGTAAATAACAGAATCCCAATGGAGGCCGCCACGTGAAAATCCGAATCAACATCAACGGCAACTGGCGCGAAGATGACGTCGAGCCGCGGCTGCTTCTTGTGCACTATCTGCGCGAGGTCGCCGGTCTGACAGGAACGCACATCGGATGCGAGACTTCGTTGTGCGGCGCCTGCACAGTGCTTCTGAATGGAGAGGCCGCGAAATCCTGCACGATCCTTGCCGTCCAGGCCGACGGTGCGGAAGTGACGACGATTGAGGGGCTCGCTTCCAACGGCCATCTCCATCCCTTGCAGCAGGGATTCTGGGAGGAGCACGGCCTGCACTGCGGCTTCTGCACACCGGGAATGATCATGGCGTCCCACCAGTTGCTCGCCCGCAACCCGCATCCCACGCGTGAGGAAATCCGACATGCGCTCGAAGGCAACCTCTGCCGCTGCACGGGATACCAGCACATCATCAAAGCGGTTGAATGGGCCGTTGAGCACGGCGGCAGATAGCGGCCATTCGGCCTCCGCAGGAGCCACCCAGCCGGAAGCAGCATGATTGAGGTGATTCATGGCGACGAAAATTCTTGGAGAGCGAATCAAGCGCAAGGAAGACCCCGAGTTGATCCAGGGCCGGGGACATTTTGTTGATGATTTTAAGCTGGACGGCATGCTCCACATGGCCTTTGCGCGCAGCCCGCACGGCCATGCCAAAATCATTTCGATTAACACCGAGGCCGCCCGCAAGGCGCACGGTGTTGCGGCAGTCCTGACAGGCGAGGACATCAAGGGCAAACTCGGGTTTGTGCCCTGCGCCGCCGGGATGGAAGGCCTGAAGGTCCCGGACCATCCCTGCCTCGCCATGGAGCGCGTCCGCTACGTCGGTGAGCCGGTTGCCGCCGTCATCGCCACCGACCGCTACCTCGCGACCGACGCTGCAAACCTGATCGAAGTCGAATATGAAATGCTGCCCGCCGTGACCGATATGGAAAAGGCGATTGAAGAGGGTTCGCCTCTGGTCCACGAATCGTTCGGAGACAACATTGCGTTCACAGCCAAACTCGAAGGCGGCGACTGGAAATCCATCGAAGGCGATCCTTCCGTCAAAGTTCTCAAACAGCGGCTGATCAACCAGCGCCTGGGCCCCATGGCCATGGAGACCCGCGGCGTTATCGCGAGTTACTCGCCCGGTGAGGACACGCTCACGGTCTGGTCATCGACGCAGATCCCTCACATCCTGAAAACGCAGCTTTCTCTGATGACCAAAATCGATGAGGCGCGCTGCCGCGTCATCGCTCCGGAAGTAGGCGGCGCTTTTGGCTCCAAACTGAACGTTTACGCCGAGGAAGGCGTGGCGTGCTTTGCCTCAAAAATGCTCGGCAAGCCCGTGAAATGGATCGAGGGGCGGCGCGAGAACCTGGCCGTCACCATCCACGGTCGCGACCAGATTAACGATCTCGAAATCTATTACAAGCCCGATGGAACCGTCGTCGGCCTGAAGTGCCGCATCCTGGCCGACATGGGCGCTTACCACCAACTATTGACTCCCGCTATTCCTACTCTGACGGCGTTGATGATCCTCGGCTGCTATGACATCAAAAACGTCGCGGTCGAAACCATCGGCGTGTTTACCAACAAGATGTCCACGGACGCCTACCGCGGCGCGGGACGCCCCGAGGCCGCCTACATTATCGAGCGCGTCATCGACATGGTGGCGCACGAACTTAACATGGACCCCGTGGATGTGCGGATGAGGAATTTCCCTCCCCCGGGCAAGGACATCACGCTCGCCACCGGTGTCAGCTATGACACCGCCAATTACCAGAAGACGCTGAAGAAAGTCCTGAAGCTCTCAGGATACTCGAAGCTCCGCAAAGAGCAGCAGCGCCTCCGCAAGAAGGGCAAGTACCTCGGAATCGGACTTTCGACTTACGTTGAAATCTGCGCCATGGGACCTTCCAGCCGGATGCCCGCGGGCGGCTGGGAAAGCGGCACGGTGCGCGTGGAAGTCACGGGAAAAGTGACGGTGCTGAGCGGCGCTTCGCCGCACGGCCAGGGCGAGCAGACCAGCTTCGCGCAGATTGTTGCTGAAGAACTTGGAGTGCCGTATGACGACATAACGGTTTATCACGGCGACACGGCGCAGGTCCCCATGGGCATCGGAACCTTTGGCAGCCGCACCACGGCTGTCGGCGGCACAGCGATTTTCTACGCGGCGCAGAGAGTCAAGAAGAAGATGGCCCGCATCGCCGCACACAAACTGGGTGTGAAACCCGGCGAGCTTGTCTTTGAGGACGGGAAGATCCACACCCGGGACGGATCCAAGTCGATTGCGTTCAAAGCCGTGGCTGAGGAGGCTTACTTCGCGAGGGAATTGCCCCCCGGCATGGAGCCCGGCCTCTCTGAGATGTATGTCTTCGAACCGCCCAACTACACCTACCCGTTCGGCGCGCATGTGGCGGTGACGGAAGTCGATGAGAAAACCGGCGAAGTGAAGCTCCGCAACTATTTCGCCGTCGATGACTGCGGACGCATCCTGAATCCCATGCTGGTTGACGGGCAGGTGCATGGCGGTATTGCGCAGGGCGTGGGGCAGGCGCTTGTTGAAAGCCTGATCTACGACGAGAACGGACAATTGCTCACGGGCTCGCTGATGGATTACGCCATCCCCCGGGCGACGCTCTTCCCGTGGTTTGAATGCGCCAACACGGAAACGCGGACACCCGTCAATCCGCTTGGCGTCAAAGGGGTGGGTGAAGCGGGGACGATCGGTTCGACGCCGGCGATTGTGAACGCCGTGGTGGATGCGCTCAGCCCGCTGGGCGTGCGCCACATCGATATGCCGCTGAAGCCGGAAAAGATCTGGAACATCCTGAAACAGGCCGCGCCAGGAGGACAGGCATGATTCCCGAACCTTTTGAATATCACGTTCCGAAGACGCTCGAAGAGGCGGCGCAGCTTATCGCGCAGTTTGGCGAGGACGGCAAGCTGCTGGCCGGCGGTCACAGCCTGCTGCCGCTGATGAAACTGCGGTTGGCTTCGCCGAAACACCTGATCGACATTGCACGGCTCGACGGCCTGCGCTACATCAATGAAAAAGACGCTTACATTGAGATCGGCGCGCTGACCACCCATTACCGGATTGAATCTTCGAGCCTGTTGAAGGAGAAATGCCCGCTGCTGCCGATGACGGCGCGCGAAATTGGCGACGTGCAGGTGCGCAACAAGGGAACGCTGGGCGGGAGCCTGGCGCATGCCGATCCTGCGGCGGACTGGCCGGCTGCGGCCGTCGCGCTCGACGCGGAACTGAAAGCCGTAAGCACGACGGGCGAGCGATGGGTCCCTGCTTCAAAATTCTTCATGGGGCTGATGGCGACGGCGCTGAATCCGGGTGAAATTGTCACCGCGATCCGCTTCCCCGCTCTGCCGGCGCGCTCCGGAGATGCATACCTGAAACACCGGCATCCGGCGTCAGGATTTGCCGTGGCGGGCGTCGCGGTGCGCGTGACGCTGGATGAAAAAGGCGCGGTGGAATCCGCGCGAGTGGGAATCACGGGCGTTGCAACCGCTGCCTACCGCGCAAGCGCAGTGGAAGAGGCCATCCAAGGCAAATCGCCCACGGCCAGGAACCTTCTGCACGCCGCAAGCCATGCCGCCGACGGAGTGGAAGCTACGGGCGACCTTTACGCCTCTGCCGAATACCGATCGCATCTGGCCCGGGTTTATACCGAACGCGCGCTTGCAGCGGCGGTGGAACGCGCGACCGCTTCGCGCTAATGACGGTACAAAAGGCCCGTTGAAATCCCTTTTCATCCTGCGCGGAGCAAAGCACCTCCGCATGCATTTCAACCCATAGCGGGGATTCTTCGCGATGCTCTGTTCCCTTCGAAAAGCAGTTGCGGTCAAAACGATCAAGAGGGGATGCGGGATGACTGTGACACAGATCAACCGACGGATCGAAAACTCGGCATGAAAATCCAAGGCTCGTACAAGGTACCCGCCCCGCGAGAAACCGTTTATCGGCAACTGCTCGATCCCGAAGCGCTGCGGCGCGCCTTACCCGGGTGCGAGAAGCTCGCTCCGAACGCCGACGGCAGCTACGACGCTGAGATGAAGCTTGGCATTGCTTCCATTAAGGGTTCATATCACGGGCGCGTTGAGATCGTGGACCCGAAGCCGCCGGAGCGCTTCCGCATGCGCGTCAATGCCCAGGGCAAAGGCGGATTCATGAAAGGCGAGGGTGAAATTGTGCTTACAGAATCCGGAACCGAAACAACCGTGAGCTATTCAGGCGAAACACAGGTGGGCGGCATGATCGCCGCCGTCGGCCAGCGCATGATCGAAGCCGCCACCCGGCAGATCGTCGGCCAGTTCTTCCAGGCCTTTGCAAAGCAGTTCCAGCAGCAGGGCGCTTCGTGATCTCATTGCTTTCCCGCATGATATTGCATCGCTCAGACCCGCCGCTTCTTAGCCTTTCAGGCCGCAAAGCCGCGGGAGTATAATGGAGGTAGACAAGGTCCCCCATTCAGATCCGGAGAAGGTGTGGGCCATGAAGACACTCCGCGAAATCCTCGAAGAAATGGTTCGCGAGGGCGAACTCTACGAAAAAATGGACCGGGGGTTTGTGCGCTGCTTTGCGTGCAGCCATCTCTGCCGGATTCCTGACGGACAGTTGGGCGTGTGCAAGGTGCGCTTTAATCGCGGCGGGAAGCTTTATGTTCCTTGGGGCTACGTGGGCGGAGTTCAGTGCGACCCTATTGAAAAGAAGCCGTTCTTTCACGCCTATCCGGGCGCGCTGGCCTACAGCTTTGGCATGCTGGGATGCGACCTGCATTGCCCGTATTGCCAGAACTGGGTGACCTCGCAGGCGCTGCGCGATCCGCGCGCCGTTTCGGCTCCCATGAGCGTGACGCCCGAAGAACTGGTGCAGGACGCTTTGAACCAGGGCGCGAAGATCATGGTGAGCACTTATAACGAGCCGCTGATCACGAGCGAATGGGCCGTCGCCATCTTCAAGGAAGCGCGGGCCGCGGGATTGAAGACCGGGTTTGTTTCAAACGGCAACGGAACGCCGCAGGTGATCGAATACCTCAAGCCCTGGGTCGATCTCTACAAGATCGATTTGAAGAGTTTCGATGACCGGCATTACCGCCAACTCGGCGGGCGATTGCAACCCATTCTGGACACGATTCGCCTGACCCACCAGATGGGTTTCTGGGTGGAAATCGTCACGCTGCTGGTCCCGGGCTTTAACGACTCGGATGACGAAATCAAGCGGCTGACGGAATTCATCGCCAGCGTTTCGCCCGACATTCCGTGGCACGTGACGGCCTTCCATAAGGACTACAAGATGACCGATCCCGCGGACACCACGCCGGAAATGCTGATGCGCGCGGCAGCTATCGGCAAGGCGGCGGGGCTGCGGTTCGTGTACGCAGGCAACCTGCCGGGCCGCGTCGGCGACCTTGAAAATACCCGTTGCCCGGATTGCGGCGAACTGCTCGTCGAACGTCATGGCTATCACATTTCAAAGTACGTAATCACTCCCAGCGGCCGTTGTCCTTCGTGCGATGCAGCCATTCCGGGCCGCTGGGCCGAGCGCTTTGAAGGACAGATCGCCAGCGCCCCTTACCTGCCCTGGTTCCGGCAGCGCGGCGCACAACTGACGGCGCTTGATTAACGCCCGCTGTCTCCCAGACGTCAATGCATGTGAAAGAAGTAGTAGCCGGGGCCGACCCGCATATTGTGGATGATCCCCGGCGGAGAGAGCGTGCCGATTAGAAATCCCGCCACCGCCTGCACAAACGCCAGCGGCCAGATATTACGATGAAGATAGAATATCTCGGCGAAAATGAATCCGCCGGCAAAAGTTGCCACCATCAGAACAGGGTTCGGCACGTGGGCGCCGGCAAACAAAAGGCCCACAACCAATGAACGGAGATGCGGGTTCTGGATCGGCCGCATCAGCCGCCGGTGAAAATAGGATTGCGTCAGAAATTGCTGAAAAGCGCACCAGACAAAATACCCAACGAATGACAGCCATGCACGGATCGTGGCAAGCCGGGCCGCGCTTTCGGGCTCAAGTACCGCATACACTACGGCGCCGATGACAACAGCCGCAAGCACCGGCAGGCTCAGCCGCGCGCACTCGCGAAATTCCTTCCCCGTCAGGCCCATTTTCTCAAACGTTTCGCCGCGAGCCCATTGGCTGAAGAGCACGACGGCCAGGAGTGGGACCCAGATGAAGGGATGCGTCTCCTGCCAGCGCCAGATATAGAGCAAAATTCCGGCGTAGACGCCCAGGACTTCGCCCGCAGCAGCCAACGAAGTCGTGCCGCCTGGTGTGCTCTTTGACTGCTCCTTCGCCTCCGAGATCGCGCCGCCCGCTGTATTCATTGTTCTTATTCTACGTCACACCTGGACGCGGCGTGAGGAGGCAGGTCGATCTTTTCACCAGCCAGCAGTCGTTGAACGAGGGCGATGGCCTCTTCGCGCGAAAGCGATTGGGGCGAAAAGAATTCCTCCCATTCGACATCGGGAAACCCCATGCGCGTCAGCTTTGCAGGCAACAATTGGCGATTGATTGCCGGATCGTCAACAGGGGCCGCGGCGAGCGCGTCGAAAATCGCGTGGTGCAGTGGATTTTGCCACGGGTAGCCGCGCAGCAGCGGCACGAGAACGTCTTTGACAGGCCCGTCCGCCGATCCCGCGCACAACAGGCCGAGGACGGACCTTTCGAGTTGGGCAGAGTCTGGCATTGCTCAAACTAACTGTGCTGTGCCACGAAACTGTTTTGCAAGTTTTTTCGGAACAACACTCTGGAAACCGACAGGGGCAGCTTGAGGCGAACCGGGCATTTTTGCGGTTGTCATGCCTGTTTCATAACGTGCATGCGCCGATTGGAATACCGCTTTGTGTGCTGTTTCGCCGGTGCTATGATCCTGCTTTGCCGCTCTCAACGAAGATCACCTGACAGAATATGAACTCGCGCTTCTGGAAAGAATTCGCGCGCAGGCTGGCAAACCCGGCGTATGAGTTGCTGTGGACGTTCTTCCCTCTCATCGCTTCCACTCTCGACAAGAGCCGGGCGCGCTACTGGCGGACCCTGCCCATCCGCCGAATGACACGCGTGATCATAGGGCAGTTCTTCACTCTGGCGGGGCTGGGTTTTTTCCTGGATCTCGTGGGCTGGATGGGGCTGGAGAAATGGGCCGTGTTGGTCTTTTCCGCGTTGATCGGCCTGAGCGCCGTGGCATTTTTCACTGCCCTCAACCGCCGTTGGCTGAGGTCCGTGCCCGTGCTGGCGGTGCTGGTGACGGCGACGGCTTACAGTGGGCGCTGGCTGCCGCGGGCAGGCGGCGCTTCCCTGCCTGCCGCCGCGCGGCAAAGGATTATCTTCGATGCCGCGGGCATGCTCGCCGCGATGATTCTGGGATATCGCTTTTTCCTCCAGTTCATGAGCACCGAGGGAGTGGAACAGACGCGCGTCCGCACGGAGCTTGACCTGGCACACGGAATCCAACAGACGCTCGCTCCTCCCGTCAGTTGCAATTCCGAAGCGTTTGAGGTTTATGGAGCAACAATCCCTTGTGAAGAAGTAGGGGGCGACCTGGTGGACGTGGTCCCCGCGCAGGACGGGATGCTTGCCTGCCTGGCCGACATTTCCGGACATGGCATACCGGCCGGCGTGCTGATGGCCAATGTCAAGACCACGCTGCGTCTTGGTTGCGATCAGGGCCAGCCGCTTCCTGCTTTGCTTGAAGCCGCAAACCGCGTTTTGCCCGCCGTCAAGCAGCCGGAAATGTACGCTACGATGTCATGCCTCCTCTTAACGGGTGACGGCAAGGTCGAATACTCAACCGCGGGGCATCTTCCTTTACTTCACTTCCGCAAAGCAACAGGGGAAATTCGTCGCTGCTCGATGAGTCAGTTCCCGGTGGGCCTGCTGCCCGTGGCCCATTATGAGTCGGTCAGGATCGCCTGCGAACCGGGTGATCTGTTGGTTGTTGTGAGCGACGGAATCGCCGAAGCCACGGACCCGGATGGCGTCGAGTTTGGCCTCGACGGCGTCGAACAGGCCATCAGGCCATGCATTGAAATGCCCCTCGTAGAGATTGCCCGGATGCTATTCACAAAACTGAAAACCGCTGGCCACCAGGCCGATGACCAGTCCATCCTGCTGATCCGCGCGCGTCGAAACCGTTAACAGGCGGCATAAAGTCCGAACGATTACGCGGAGCGTCCTTTAAACGGCTGGTCAGGGGCCGGGGGGTCCGCGTGCCGTGGTAGAGCGACCATTCGCTGGCCCAGGTGGCAACGCGGAACCAGTAGCGCCCGAACATCACCAGTTGCTGACCCATGAAGAGCAGGGATAGCACAAGCGCAGGTTCGTATGAAGACGCTGCGCTTCCGCCGAGCGAGGAGTGAATCAGGCTCCAGGGCGTCACCAGACGGTAGATGCCGAGCAGTGCAAGCCCGCCGAATGATGGAACAACATAAACTACAACAGCCTTTGGCAAGCGTGCGATGGCAAATCCCAGCGCGGCAAGCAATGAATCGATCGCGCCTGCCCCTTCGACATAAACGATCCTGACCTGCGCAAACTCAATCACCAGATTGATAAACGCAAGCGCCAGGAGCAGCAGCAAGCCTGCGCCGAGTTGCGCCAGAAACGCTGTGCGGTCATCCGTCCAGTAGAGAGTTTTTCTGTTGACGAAGCCACCCAGGCCGGCATGGACAAAGTGGAACGCCGCCCAGAAAGCAATCAACGCAAAGACCATCAGCCAGAGCATCCTCCACGTGTAGCGGCCGCAATCGCGGAAGAAGCTGCCAAGGCGGAAACGTTCCTGCGGATTCTGGAACCGCGCCAGTACGCCACCGGCAAGAATGGCGTTTACCGGCAGCGCAATCATGCCCATGATCATAATGAACTGCGCATATTGCTGGATGGCCGCGCCGCGGTTGAAAGTGAAATCCGTGAACCAGTCAAAGGAGAAACCCGTAAGCAGATCGCGGGCCATCAGGCTTTGCGAAGTGAAATCGAGGATTCCATGAAAAATCGGCAGAGCTGCAATAATCGCAAGCAGCAGGTTCGCGGCAAAGAGCATCCACACCGCACCGCACGACTGGCGCGCAAGGCGGAACCCTTCGCGGATGGAGGTGCGCGCCGTTACCATCGGGCCTCCGTTTTCTGCCTGCGTTTCAAATCAACTCTCCAGGACCGCAGAAACAGCGCCGCAGTCCAGCCTGACACTGGAGAGACCTCCAGCGAACTGACGGGTGGCGCTAGGCGAAAAATCCTGCTGAAAAGAACAGGTTTTCGATCCAGAAAATCCACCGGATATACCATTTGACGGCGAATCTCGATTGCACACGGACCGTGCGACTGTTGTTCGTGTAATTGGCATCGATGACAAGTTTCCGCTCGGGGTCAACTTCCGCCCAAACAATTTTGTTTGGCCCTTCGTAGGTAAACCTTGTCCAGCGGTAATGGCCGTCCCAGTGTTCGTGCGAGACTTTGCCGTTGTCGAATGTGACGTTGATGTCCACCGGCGCCTCAGCGGTACCCACCCGGCGGACCGTGACGGCGGAACGATAAAGCTTCTGCCTGGCGGCATCGTAGGCCTTCAGCGCGTCCTGCCGGGAGTAATAAACCTGCTTCCCTTCTTCGTCGTAGATGCCGATTTTGCCGTAGAGCGGTTCGTTCCAGATGCTTGCAATTTCATAGTCCGCGATGTTCGAATTATAGAAAAACTGCCGGAAGAACCAGTCCATGTTGCGGCCGGAAACCTGGTTGACCACATCGATGAAGTCCTGCGTGGTCGGATGCCGATAGCGCCAGTTCTGCTGATACGTCCGCATCACGCGAGCCATGACGTCCGGGCCGAGATATTGTTCGAGCGTTTCCAGATTGAGCTGCGGGCGCGTATAGGAATTCACCACGTAGCTCATGCGGCTGTCGTATTGCCAACCGTTCCGCACCAGGTTGTCAGTCGTGGCGTATTGGAGATACAAACTGCGACCCGAAGTTTCCTCCGGTAGATGCACGCAGGAAAAATACGGGCCGACAGGAATCGAGCCAACTCCGGCAAAAGGGAAACCGGGGAGCGGAACGCGCAGCCACGTGAAGGCCTGAATCGGCACACCCAGAAAATGCAGATAAGCACATGGCTCGCCGTATGCGGTCTTCAGGACTTTGGCCGTTGAATAGGAAACGAAGCCTTCATCCAGCCACGGCTCCTCGAATTCATTGTTGCCCACCAGCCCGTACCAGAACTGATGGCCGAATTCATGGATGGTTACGCCTTCCGGGCTGAATTCATACTTCCCCGGCCAGAAGTCCGTCCCAGCGACAAAGAATGTCGGATATTCCATGCCCGAGGTGTATGAATTCCGCGGGGGATCGACGACGGTCAAAGTGTCATAGGGATAAGCGCCGTACCAGAGTCCGTAATACTTAAGTCCGTTAAAAATTGCGCGGAAATAGCGGTCCTCAAGGTCGCGATGGCTCGGCTGGAGCAACAGGGTCACAGAAACGTTGCGCAGCGCCATCTCTGACGCCGGCAGTTGCAGAATTCCGCCCCATCGGGTCACCTCATCGCCGCGGACTTCCCTTCCCCAGTCGAAAGTTTTTGTGATCTTGATGAAGTCCGGGCTGGCGGTCCAGACAAAGTCGTGGACGTCCTGCTGATAGAAATTGTAAGTTGTGGTTTTGTCGGGGTTCTTCTGCTCGGAGCGCTGGTAGCCGGTAGCGCCGATGATGTAGTTGGAGGGAACGGTGAGGTCAACGTCGTACGTGCCGTAGTCGGCATAGAACTCGGTGTATCGGTGGAACTCGTGGCAATTCCATCCGCCGCTTGTGCGGCCGCGTTCGCCGGGGCCTTCATAGACCCCGATTTTGGGAAACCACTGGCCCACCAGAAAGTAATTCCCGTCATAACCCGTTCGGGCAAAGGCCCGCGGAAGCTTCGAGGTGAAATCGACAGAGAGTTCGATGGTACCCTTGGGAGCTATGGGCTGCGGCAGCGCGATGTGGACCACGGTTTGGTCCGCGGCGTTGTCGTCATCCGGGTGCGCGTACATGATGAGCGGCGTAAGATCGGGGCCGTTCACGATCTGGATTTTATCGATCTTTTCCCACCCCCATTTGTCTTTACCGGGAATTGTCAGCCAGTCGGTGAGGGAATCGTGCTGCCGCTCGTAGGGATCGCGACGCATGAAGGTGCTGTCGAGGTTCTTGAAGGCGTTCAAATAGAGGTGGAAATAGAGATCGGGGACGGTGTCATCCGTGTGGTTCCACCAGGTGAGATTGTAATGCCCTTTGACGATTTTCGTGGCCGGGTCGAGCGCCGCCGACATCTTGTACTGCACGATCGGGTGTTCAATCTGAGATTGATAAGTTTGCGCCCGCGCGGGAAGCGCCACCTCCGCCAGACATACCATCACGCTGCACAGCGACAGCACGCGGGTTGCGCGCATCTTTTACGCCCTGGCTGGTCCGTTGCACACGGGTTTCCGCCAGCCACGCGCGCTATTTTACCAAAGGCGGCGACGCATGAGGAAAAACATTCGCGGGAAGAAGATATGTGCGCGGCGCCCATAGGCCGCCGGTACAGTCGCGAGAGTAGAAAGCTTTCAACATAGTCCTGGAGCGGCGGGGCGAGAAAAACCAGCAACTACACAGCCCCCTCATGTATCAAATAATGTTGAGTGAAGCGGTGTCTCTGGACAGTCTATGCAGGACCCCCGGAAGCGTTTATACTTGTAGGTTTGTGCACGGAAAGTCCTTGTGTGCAAAGCGGGACCTAACCCTGAATCGCAGACCTCCAGAAACCTTCGGCCAGGCTCGATCGGCATGAATGAAAGAAAGGGCAGGTAGGATTTTTGCAGACTGACACACCTCGATTTATTTCAACCAGGCGACTGGCGTTGTCGATCCTGGCCGGCATCCTGGGATTCGTCCTGACGCCTGGCCCCGTATTGCGGGCCGCGCTGCCCCAGCAAACGCAGGAACTGAAGGGTGAAGTTGTGGATGAGAACAACGCTCCCATCGCCGGCGTAGTCTGCACTTTGCAGGGCGGCCTTCTGCCCACGCAGGGGATTTCCGTCACCACGGGATCGAAGGGCGATTTCAGTATTCGCGGCCTCGTGCCCGGAACGTACGTTCTGACGTGTACGGCGCTCGGCTACATGCCGTTTGTGAAGACCGATCTGGCCATCAGTGCCGGGCTTGCCGCATACCTGCACATCATCATGCCGGCACAAAAGAAATTGGTCCAGAAGGTAGAAGTAAAGGCTCAAGCCGGCCCGGTATCGGAGCAGACTTCCGCGCCGCCCGCAACTATCGGCTCCGAGGCGCTGACCACGCTCCCCGTCGCCGAACAGAAATTCAAGGCGTTCCTTCCACTTGTGCCGGGGGTGATCCGTTCTCCCAGCGGAAAGATCAATATCAAGGGAGCTGTTGAAAACCAGGGCATGCTTTTGATCGACGGTGCGCAGTCAATCGATCCAATCACCGGAAGCTTTGACATCGACCTTTCGGTGGACGCTATCCAGTCCCTCAACGTGTACAAAGCGCCGTTCGACGCTCAGTACGACGGCTTTTCAGGAGGCCTTACGGCGATTGAAACCAAGGCACCCGGCTACAAATGGGGATGGGAACTCAATGACTTTTTCCCCGGTTTTCGCGGACGAAGCGGCCATCTGGTCGGCGTGAACGACTGGGAGCCTAGGCTCACCTTCACAGGACCCCTCTGGAAAGACCGCCTGAATTTTTCCGAATCGTTCATCTACAGCATCGTGAAGGATCCTGTTCGCGGCCTGGCCTGGCCTCACAATGAGACAAAAAAGGAGATGTACAACTCCTTCACCACTCTCGAATATGTCTTTTCGCCGCGCCACATTGCGTCGGTAGACTTCCACCTGTTTCCCCGCAAGCAGGAATACGCGAACATTAATTCCCTGGTTCCGCAGACAGCGTCGTCAAATATTTCCGAACGCGGTTTTTCGCTGCAAGGCAATGACAGCTATCAGTTTGAATCGGGGGCCATCCTCACCAGCCTTTTCAAATACACCCGGTTTGACGCCGACGCGCACGGTCAGGGTCCGTTGGACATGCTGGTTACGCCTGACGGCTACGGCGGGAATTATTTCAACGCCTGGGCAAGGGCGAGCAATCAGGAAGAAGGCACCTTGAATTACCGTTTTCCTGACTGGGAGCGTGTGGGAAAGCATCAGACTGAGATCGGCGGCGACCTGATCTATCGCGCATATGACGGAACGAGCCGATCACAGCCCGTGCTTGTCACCCGGGAAAATGGGACACTTGCGGAAAGGATTGATTTCTTGGGCCTCGGAGGACTTCCAGCCAATCAGTCTCCCGCGCGCTTTTCAACTCAGAATGCTGAAGGTTCGGCCTACGTTAACGATCATTGGATGCTGACGGACCGCGCAGCCGTGGACCTCGGATTCAGCTACTACGGTCAGGCCGTTGGACAGCTTGTCACTTTCGCTCCGCGGCTGGGGTTCGTCTATTCACCGGGAAAAAGCGGCAGGACGATTTTGCGAGGCGGAGTCGGCATTTTTAAATCGCGCATACCTTTACTTGCTTCCGACTTTGACAGCAACCCCAGCCGTGTGGTGACCCTTTTCGATGAACAGGGTAACGTCCTGGGCTCTCCGGTTACTTACTACAGCCGCTGCGCGACGCGAACGCGCGCGGGACTGGGCCTGCTTCCGGATTGTTCCGACCTGGACGCCACGCCTTATAACCTGACATGGCAGGCGGAGTTCGACCACCAGATCACCAGCCACATTGCAGTCCGGGCCAGTTACCTCCAAAGTAACACCTACAAGGATTTTGCCATCGACCAGGAACAGACGTCCCCGACGGCAGGTATGCTGCTGCTTTCCAACCGCGGCGCCGCGCGGTATCACGAATACGAACTCATGGTGAGCTACCGCGATGAGAAGGGAAACCAGTTCAACTCCTCCTACGTTCACAGTGCCTCGCAGAGCAACCTGAATTCCCTGACCCACATCTTCGTTCCGTTCGAAGACCCTGTCATTCGCCCGGACGTTTACGCCGATACGGACGCTAACGTGCCGGACCGAACGATTTCCTGGGGGATCATTCACCTCCCGAAGCAAATCGTCTTTGCGCCGATTATTGACTTGCACACGGGCTTTCCCTGGTCAAAAATAGACGTTCTGCAAAACTACGTCGGCACGCCGAACAGCAACCGCTTTCCGACGTTTTTCTCATTTGATTTCAAGGTCTGGAAAATGTTTCCGCTTCCCCACTGGCTCCCCTGGGGAGGCGGGTTCAAGCTGCGATGGGGCATCGGCGTTCGCAACCTGACAAACGCGCGCGATCCCAGGGACGTTTTCAACAATATCGTGTCTCCCAACTTCGGGCAGTTTGTCGGGTTCCAGCATCGTGTCATCGAATTGAACGTGGACACGGGACAATAGCCAACCACAGACGTAGTGGCGCAGTGTGTCCTCGGGCTTGACGAGCGGCACAAAGAACGCTTCCAGCCTCCAACGCTCTTTTGGAAATAAAATGCCGCAGTACGGAATGGAACATGCCGCCCTGAATTCTGAGGTAAACCAGACACAACCTTCATCATCAGCGAAGCGCCCCTTTCCGTGGGTCTTGATTTTTCTCGTCTGGCTTATCGTTTATCTCCCGGGAGCATTTCGGCCGCCGTTGCTCGACGACGCTGACTCGACGCACGCCGAGGCGGCGCGAGAAATGTACGTGCACAGCGATTACGTGACGCTGCATGTGAACGGCGTAAGATATCTCGAAAAGCCGCCGTTTCCGTATTGGCTGGTGGCCCTTGGCTTCAAGGCATTCGGCGTTTCAGAATTTGCCGTCCGACTGCCCATCATCCTCTCAGTGCTGCTTCTCGTCGGGCTGGGCGCGCTGTGGGGACGGCGGGCTTTCGGTCGTCGCGCGGGCATTTATGCCGGATTGTTTGTGGCGACATGCGTCGGATGCTTCCTTTTTACGCGGATATTTATCCCTGATGTCATCCTCAGCCTGCTGATTGCACTGGCGCTTTACTTTTTTCTGGCGGCGCTTGACTCCTGCCGGCAAACGGAGTGGCGCTGGTACGCAGGCTATGCCGTGCTTGCGCTCGCTGTACTCACCAAGGGCCTGGTGGCGCTGGTTTTCGTCGGCTTCCCTGCCATCGGCTACCTTCTGCTCAGCGGCGAATGGCGACGCTGGAGAGAACTGCGCCTGGTCAAGGGTATTGCCCTGTTTCTGCTGATCGCCGCGCCGTGGCACATCCTTGCAGGAATTCGGAACCACGGGTTCTTCTGGTTTTACTTTATCAACGAGCAGTTCCTGCGCTTTCTTGGCGAACGCTATCCGCGCGATTATAACAAGCTGCCGCCGCTGCTCTATTGGGGCCTTCATCTCGCGTGGTTGTCCCCATGGAGCCTTTACTTCCCGCTGATCTTCCGTGACCTGAAGCACGACATCTCCGCGCTGCGAAAACGGGAAGAACTGACGTTCGCCTCGCGCACGCGCGCGCTCTGCTGGATCTGGGCAGGAGTCGTTCTGGTATTCTTCTCGTTCTCCACGAACCAGGAATATTACACGTTCCCTGCTTATCTCCCGCTGCTGCTTCTGATCGCAGGGAGCCTTGCGCGTGATGAACAGCAGGAGCGCTCAAGCCGGTGGGCGGTGCTGGGCAATGCGCTTTACGCCGCAGCGGGATTGATTGCCGGAGCAGCCCTGGTGGCATCGCTTTGGGCGTCACGCCACGTACCTGGGGGCGCCGACCTGGGCGAGTTGCTCGTACACCGCGACGTTGCCAACGATACCCTTTCCATGTCGAAGTTTTTCGATCTGACGACTTCCGCCTTTGCCGCATTGCGCCTCCCCGCGGCACTGGCCGCGGTGGCGCTGCTGGTCGGGCCGTTGCTGGCCCTGATCCTGCGCATCAGGAAGAAGAGGCTGGCGGCCACATGGACCACAGGGATTGCGACGGCCGTGTTCCTGGTGGCGGCCCAGATCGCATTTGTGCGCTTTGGGCCATTTCTGTCTTCCAGGAAGCTGGCGGACGTCATCAGAAGCAAAGAAAAGCCGGGCGATGCAGTGATGATTTACGGCGACCAGGCCTACGGGTCGTCCTTGCTGTTTTACCTGAGGCAGCCCATCGACCTTGTCAACGGACGGACAACTTCCATGTGGTTTGGTTCCACTTTTCCCGACGCGCCCCGTATTTTTCTGACCAGTGCCGACCTCGTCCGAGGCTGGAGCGGCAGCCGCAGGATTTTTCTGTTTGTTCCACCGCGGCAACTCGAAAAAGTGAAGGCGGTCCTGCCGCAGCCTCATTACGTTATCGCAGAGAGTTCAGGGAAGGTTGTTTTCAGCAACCAGCCGTAAGGGGGTCCGTGTCCTGCTCAAATTTCCGCGGACACTTCGCAAAGCCCGGGGGAAAGGCCCTTTGCGGAACCTGCGACACGTTGACTGCCAAAGGTCCTTCGCTATACTCAAGACGACACAAGCGAAAGGGGTATTTCAGGATCCGCTTGCGGGTTGGATGCTCTTGCGCACAATGCGGCCGCCTGAGACGACACGGAAGCGCTCGCCGCGCCAGACGATTTCCGAACCAAAGAAGCTCCCGCACCAAAGGAAAAAGCCCTCAAGGTCACGGAGCGGATAGAGCCAGCAATAAAGCGCCGAACGTTTATCGCGCGTGACGCCCCAGCCCACAACCAGCGCCTGCACAACTCGATTCGCATACGCGAGACCCAGCAGGGCAAGACCCAGCGGCCAGTTGCCAGCCATCCAGCCTGCAACAAGCCCGATCAACCCGAACGGCATGGCAAACGTCAGGCCGGTACCAATGTGACCCTTGGGACGGGAGAACCGGGAACTCATCATCCAGCGAAGCTGGTGGAGCACCGACTGCCGGCCCGTGCGACTTAAGGCGACATGCTCAATGACGTGATGAGACAAAACAACTTTTTTCCCAGAGGCATAGGTCATCGCCCCCATTGCAAAATCATCATCGAGATGCTCGGCAAGGGCCCTGAAACCTCCCCAACTCTCCAGCACATTCCTGCGGATAACCATCGTGGGGCCCAAAGCAAACCGCATTCCTTCGAGCAGGTCAGCTACCAGCACCCCGGAAGACATTTCGATCGACATTCCGAGCGCCTCCAGCAGCGACCATATCCCGCCCGTCGGTACGCCGCGATAAAGGCATGTAACCATGCCAACGTTCTCGTTCAGCATCGGATAGACCACATGACGCAGATAACCCGGCGTCACCCTCACGTCGCTGTCGCTGATCACAAGAATCGAATGCGAAGCGAGCGGCAACATTTTCTCCATGGCATAAACTTTGGCGCTGGCGTATTTCGGTTCACCGGAGAGGACAATGCGGGCGGAAATCCGGGGATATTTCTTTTTGAGCGACTCAACAATATCGAGCGCCGGGTCTGCCGCCGTCCGAGCGCTGAAAAGCAGTTCGTAAATCGGATAATCTTGACGAAAGAACCCTTCGAGGCACTCTTCCAACAGCGGCTCCATTCCGTGCAAGGGCTTCAAAACTGTTACGGGCGGCAGAGAGGCCCGGGCTTCCGCCTGGCGGGATTCCCTTTCCGCCGAAGCGCGAAAACGGCTGGCTGCAACAATCGTCATACCGAGATAGATGGTTGACGCCAGCAGACCAACGACGGCGATGGCAAGAACAAAGTATTCAAGCATTGGAGATTCAAAACAACAGCAAGACTAATATGATACGGCAGGCCGCACAAAAACGGTCGGGACGTTTTGCCAGGCTTCAACAGACGGCAACATAAAAGATCAGGGAGACATCCGAGCAATCAGCGCATGGCTTTGGGTATTCTCCCATATTTCTGCAACTCCGCCGGTGAAACAACCCCCGCGTCCTTAGTTGAATCCTGTCGCCCTGAAATGACATCTAAGGAGGGTGGTCTGGGCGCTTGATGGCGTGTTGAAGAGCCGCGGCCTCGCCGATCAAACTTTCAGCGTCTTATGAATGACTTCCGCCGATCCGCGGTCGGCGGTTGTCTTGACGATGGGGAAAGTCCATGAGAGGATTATCTTTACAGGGGATGTAGCTGGAAAGGATGATGACAAAACAATGAACAACGTGGGTACGCACGTTGCGAACCCTGTTCGCACCGAGCCCGGCACGCTCCTTCTGCTGCGCCCCAGGGGTTTTTGTGCCGGGGTCATCCGAGCCATTGACGTTGTCCGCATGGCGTTGGAAAAGCTCGGGCCGCCCATTTACGTGCGGAAGGAGATCGTTCATAACCGGTACGTTGTGAATGAACTGGCAAGCCAGGGCGCGATCTTTGTTGAGAACCTTGACGAAGTCCCCACGGGTTGCGTTGTAATCTTCAGTGCCCACGGGGTCTCCCCTGCAATCCGTGAAGAAGCGCGCCAGCGGCAACTTCGCATCATCGACGCAACCTGCCCGCTGGTGACCAAAGTGCACCTCGAGGTCATCCGCTACGCGCGGATGAATTATACGATTGTGCTGATAGGCCATCGCGATCACGATGAAATGATCGGCACGCTTGGCGAAGCACCAGAAGCAATCCGTCTTATTTCCTCCGTAAACGATGTCGAAACTCTGGAAATTCCTGACCCGAGCCGGGTGGTTTATCTGACCCAGACAACCCTGAGCCTTGACGACACAGCGGAAATTGTGACCCGGCTGAAAGAACGCTTCCCCGCCATTGTCGGGCCGCCCGGGCAGGATATCTGCTACGCCACGCAAAATCGCCAGATGGCCGTGAAGGCTATCGCCCCCCAGGCGGATGGGATTCTGGTGGTGGGCGCACAGAACAGCTCAAATTCAAACCGTTTGGTGGAAGTGGCCCGTCGCGCGGGTGCAGCTGCTTACCTGATCGGCAACGCGGATGATATCCAACCCGAATGGGTCAACGGCCACAAGCGCATCGGTATCACCGCAGGTGCGTCAACCCCTGAAGTCCTGGTCCAGCAGGTTATGGACCGTCTGAAGGAATGGGGTTTTACGCGAGTGGAAGAAGTCGAGTGGATTGAAGAAGACGTCCGCTTTGCTCTTCCGGCGGAATTGAAGGTCTGAAAAGGCGCATTGCAGCGACGCGGGGGATTCATGACACAGGAAGCGGGAATTGAGCTCGAGCCGTCTAAAAACGAGCATGCAATCGGGGCCGTCGGCGCCGAGATCGATCTGCGGGTCCGTCAGGCAGTCGAGCGGGCAACGCAGTATCTTCTCTCTTTGCAGGCCCCGGAAGGGTATTGGGTCGGCGAACTTGAGGCCGATACGACCCTGGAATCGGACTACGTTTTTTTCCTGCACATTATCGGCAAATTTGAGCCGGCGCGCGTAGCAAAACTGGCCAACTACATCCGACGCAATCAACTTCCAGACGGTGGCTGGAATATCTACAAAGGCGGCCCTTCGGAGCTTAACGCCACCGTCAAGGCGTATGTTGCCCTGAAGCTGGCCGGCGATTCCCCGGCCGATCCGCACATGGCCGCGGCCCGCCGGAAAGTCCACGAACTCGGCGGGCTGGAACAAACGAATTCCTACACGCGCTTTTATCTGGCCCTGGGTGGGGCAGTCAAGTGGAACTATGTCCCCGCCATCCCGCCGGAGTTGATGCTGCCGCCCTCATGGTTCTTTTTCAACATATATTCGCTTTCATCGTGGACGCGCGCCATCGTGGTGCCTCTCACGATCCTTTACGCGATTCGACCTCAATGGCCCGTGCCCGAACATGCACGCGTGGATGAACTCTTCCGTGATTCCTCAGGCCATATTCCGGCCTTTGACTGGGACAGGAAACTCTTCACCTGGCGGAACATGTTTCTTGCCATAGACCGCCTGTTCAAGCTGCATGAATCGCTCCCATGGAAGCCTTTCCGCAAAATTGCGCTTCGAAGGGCGCAGGAATGGCTGCTCGAACATCTGGAAAGGAGCGAGGGCCTGGGCGCGATTTACCCGGCCATGGTCAATTCGATTTTTGCCCTTCTTGCCATGGGCCATCCAGCGGACGATCCGCTTACGGCGCGGGAGATCAGACATCTGGCCGACTTCGAGATTGAAACCAGCGATACAATCCGACTTCAGCCGTGCGTGTCGCCGGTATGGGACACGGCCATCGTGATGTATTCCCTCGAAGAGGCCGGCCTCCCCCCGGACCATCCTGCGCTGATCAAGGCCGCGCGCTGGCTGCTGGATCGCCAGATTGTTGGCCCGGGCGACTGGCAAGTGAAGAACAAAGACGCTGCCCCCGGCGGATGGGCGTTCGAGTTTCGCAATGACTTCTATCCCGACGTGGATGACACATCCTTCGTCATGATGGCCCTTCAGCGCGTGGACTTCCCGGAAAAAGAGCGGATGAAGCGCGCCCTTGAACGGGGGCTCCAATGGCTGATCAGCATGCAGAACCGCGATGGTGGATGGGGCGCGTTTGACAAGAACAACGATTGCGCCATCCTGACTCGCGTGCCATTTGCTGATCACAACGCAATGATCGACCCATCGAGCGCCGACGTGACGGCGCGTGTGCTGGAATGCATTGGACGCTTTGGCTGGCCTGCGTCGCACCCTGTCGTGAAGCGCGCACTGGACTTCATCCATAAGGAACAGACGGAAGAAGGCGCGTGGTACGGCCGCTGGGGAGTCAACTACGTTTACGGAACCAGCGGCGTGCTGCGAATGCTGGAAGTCTTTGGGCTGGGGCAATCACCGGAAGCACAGCGCGGCGCTGACTGGCTCTGCTCTGTTCAGGGCCGCACGGGCGGTTTTGGCGAATCCTGCGCGTCCTATGACAATCCGTCACTGAAGGGTCGCGGCGCGCCGACCCCCTCGCAAACCGCGTGGGGATTGATCGGCCTGCTTGCGACCCGCGGCACATCCGACCCGGCTGTTTCCAAGGCTGTGCAATATCTTCTGGATGCCCAGACCGAAGAAGGGTTCTGGAATGAAACTGAGTTCACAGGAACAGGGTTTCCTCGGGTTTTTTATCTATGCTACCACCTCTATCGCGACAGCTTTCCGCTGTATGCCCTGGCGCGTTATCTGAACCTGCGCAGCGGAAATCGCGACGGAGAAACCACTCGCTATTCGCCGGGCGAACATGGTCCGCACAATGGAGACGGAAAAAGGAACGGGAGGATTTCATAATGAGGTTTCCGCTCAGCCTGACGGCAAATCTGAGTACGTACATTGCAGCGAAGCGGCTTCAAAGGGTGGAGAAATTTCCTCTGGTCATGATGCTGGAACCTTTGCACGCCTGCAACCTGACCTGCACCGGCTGCGGCCGCATCCGCGAGTATAAAGACAGCATTCGTGAAAAGCTCACCGTGGAGCAATGCCTGAACGCCGTGGATGAATGCGGCGCCCCAATCGTTTCCATCTGCGGCGGCGAGCCGATGATCTATCCGGACCTGCCCGCAGTGGTCCGGGGGATCCTGGCACGCAAGAAAAACATCTACCTCTGCACGAACGGGATGTTTCTGCGCAAGAAGCTGAAAGATTACAAGCCCACTTCCCGGTTCTTTTTCAACGTCCATCTGGACGGCATGGAAGAAACCCACGACATGTGTGTCGAGCGTAAGGGCGTCTTCCGCGAGGCCATTGAAGGGATCAAGTTCGCCAAGGCCCACGGCTTCCAGGTCTGCACCAATACGACAATCTATAAACAAACCGATCTTAACGAAATTGCCGAATTGTTTGAGTACCTTCGCGGCCTGGGTGTGGATGGCCACATGCTCTCGCCCGCATATTCTTATCTGGCGGTTCAGACTAAGGAAATCTTCATGTCGCGGGAGGAGATTCAGGAAAAGTTCCGCCAGGCCAGGGGGCTGCTGGAGAAATATTGCGTGATGACCTCGCCGATCTATCTCGAATATCTGCGTGGCGAGCGGGAACTCGAGTGCACGGCCTGGGGCAATCCGACTTACAACACCCGCGGATGGAAAGGTCCCTGCTATCTTATTACTGACAGACATTACGCCACCTTCAAAGAATTTATGGAAAACACCCGGTGGGAGAACTTTGGTCCTGGAAACGACCCGAGATGCGAACACTGCATGGTGCACGTGGGGTTTGAACCTTCAGCCGTGCTGGGAGCCAACCGCACTTTTCCCGACACCTGGAAGCTGCTGAAATGGCAACTCACCAGCCCCAGAAACGGTCACAGCAGGCCCAGCCCGGTTTATGCGAATGGTTAGCCAGCATGACGTCCTTGGTAACAGGAGCAAGCGGCTTTGTCGGCAGCCACGTAGCGAGAATGCTCGTGGAGCGCGGCGAGCGTGTGCGCGTTCTTGTGCGCCCGCGCAGCAGCTTGAAGGCGATTGAAGGCTTGCCGGTTGAGACGATAGAAGGGGACCTGCGCGATCCTGAATCGCTTGCAAACGCCGTGGATGGTACTGACAGGGTCTTTCATGTTGCAGCCGATTACCGCCTTGCCGCATCCAACCCTCAGGAAATTTACGACGCCAATGTGGGCGGTACGCGAAATCTTCTGGAGGCTGCGAAGCGGGCGGGAGTCAGGCGGATCGTTGTCACCAGCAGCGTAGCGACCATCGCCGTGGATCGCGGGAGCGAGTTGCCCAGCGAAAGGACTGAGGCGCGACTTGAGGAAATGATCGGCCATTACAAGCGGTCAAAATTCCTCGCGGAACAGGAAGCGTTGCGCACAGCACGGGAAGGATTGCCTGTTGTGGTAGTCAATCCTACAACGCCCGTCGGTCCCGGAGACTGGAAGCCTACACCCACCGGACGCATCATCGTGGATTTTCTGAACGGCCGCATGCCGGCTTACGTTGAGACAGGTCTGAACTGGGTCCCGGTGGAAGACGTTGCGCTCGGCCACTGGATGGCCGCAGAACGCGGAACGGTCGGTGAAAGATATATTCTGGGCGGACAGAATATGCGGCTCAAAGAGATCCTCGATGTCCTGGCCCAAATCAGCGGGCGGCCCAGCCCGCGCATTCGGTTGCCACATTCTGTGGCGATGGCGGCCGGTTATGCCGACCATATGTTTTCACGGATGCTGAATCGCCAGCCGCGGATTCCGCTTGAGGGAGTGCGGATGGCCCGGCACAAGATGTTTGTCGATTGTTCGAAGGCGGCGCGGGAGTTAGGGTTCCAGGCGGGGTCGGTTGAGTCCGCTCTCGAACGGGCTGTGGCCTGGTATGAACAGCACAATTATGTGCGACGGAACTGCGCCGCGCCGCAGAATTACGGACGGGCGGCTTAGACAAGCGAAAGGCGTCTTGAATGGAAGTTCTTGTTACCTTCGCGGTCGATTGGGAGTTCAAGCCCTGGCTGCGCCTTCGCGCCTTCAAACCGGACCCGGAAAGCAGGCGTGTGTTTCGTACAAAGCATGGTGAGGCCGACGTCAAAGTGCTGATGACCGGAATGGGGCCGCCCAACGCGCTGCGGGCGGTTCGCGAATCGCTGGATGAAGTTCCCGATGTTTGCATCGTCTCGGGGCTTGCGGGAAGCCTGAAACGGTCTCACAGAAACTGCGAAATTCTGGCGGCGCGCGCAGTGCGATCTGAAACCGGAACGGAGATTATCAAAAGCGATGAGACGCTCATGAACATGGCGATGGAATGCGGAGCGAAGGCCGTGCCACAGTTTATCTCGGCAGAGCAGGTAGTTCGCAATACGGGAGAAAAATCCAGGCTTGGTCTTTTCGCCGACGCCGTGGACATGGAATCCTTTGTCACCATGAGGGAGCTTGGCAGGTTGGGCACACCGTGCGTTGCGATTCGCAGCGTGGCCGACTCCGCTGAGATGGACATACCGTATGACTTTGATCGCGCCCTGGACGGTTCAGGCCGTATCCAAATCGGACGCATTTTGGGACAGGTTGTTCGAAATCCGTGGCATGCGTGGACCCTTACGCGATTTGGAGCGCAGAGTATTCGGGCCGCAAGGTCGCTTGCCCAATTCCTGGACGGCTACCTTGCTTATCTAACTGCGCACAAGGAGAGGCTGGGGTCCAGCGTCCAGTACATCAGCCAATGACTACTGCCAGAGCCGAAACCGGAACAACGACGGAGGTTCAACAGCGCCAAAAGCGCATGTGGGCTGGCGTGTACCGCGGCCAAGGCCGCGTTGTGCCTGAAAAAGTTCCCGTCCCTGAGATTTCCGCCGGCGAAGTGCTCGTGCGGGTTCGCGCTTGCGGTATCTGTGGCACCGACATCAAAAAGATTAAACACGGATTTTTGCCTCCACCTCAGATTTTTGGCCACGAAATCGCCGGAACCATCGAGGCGGTGGGTGACGGCGTTCGAATGTGGCGCCCTGGCGACCGCGTCTTGACGTTCCATCACGTTCCCTGTGGCAAGTGCTTCTATTGTGAGCAGAAGCTTTACTCGCAATGCCCGACTTACAAAAAGGTAGGCGTGACCAGCGGGTTCCGCCCGAGCGGAGGAGGGTTTGCAGAATACGTCCGCGTAATGGACTGGATCGCAGAACGCGGCATGGTTGCAATTCCGCCTGATATCAGCTATGAGGAAGCCGCATTTGTTGAACCTGTGAACACCTGCCTTAAGGCAATCTATAAGGCGCGCATCAACCCGGGAGAAAGCGTGCTGGTCATCGGACAGGGGCCGATCGGTTTAATCCTGATGCTGCTGGCGCGGATTCATGCGGGCGCAAGAGTGATGACTACCGATCCCATGCCGGCTCGCCGAAGGAAGAGCGTCGAACTTGGGGCGGAGGAATCGTTCGACCCGGCGGCCGCAGACATGCAGGATGCCATTCGCAAACGCACCTCAGGCCGGGGCGTCGATGTTGTGCTGGTTGCTGCTCCACAGCGCGAACTGCTGGAACAGGCCCTTGCCTTGGCGCGTCCTGGAGGGCGCGTTCTGCTGTTTGCATATAATGATCCGCTGCTGCGAGTGGAATTCCCCGCAGCGGCCGTTGGCATCGACGAGAAAGAGATTCTTGGAAGTTATAGCGCATCTCTCGACCTTCAGGAGGAATCTGCGCGGCTGATCTTCGACCGGGTTTTGCCGGTTCGGGAGTTGATTTCCCACCGGTTCCCCCTTTCTCAAATTGAACGGGCTTTGGAGTTGGCCGCTCATCCTTCTGAAGACTCTTTAAAAATCATACTGGTGCCTTAATGGATACTCGTCTCAGCGGCGAAATGAACGCCGCGGTCTTATATGGTCGCGAAGACCTGAAAATTGAACGCATCCCCATCCCCCATCTTGCGCCGGATGAGGTACTGGTCCGCGTGAAAGTGGCATTGACCTGCGGAACAGACCTGAAAGTGTGGCGGCAGGGTTACCATGCCAAGATGATCGTACCCCCGGCAGTTTTTGGTCATGAACTCGCTGGAGTCATCGAGGCCGCTGGCAGCGAAGTCGAGAACGGCCTTCGTCCAGGAGCACTGGTTGTGCCAGCCAACTCCGCGCCTTGCAACGAGTGCTTATTCTGCCGAAAGGGCCAGGCCAATCTGTGCAACTCGCTGCTGTTCAACAACGGAGCTTACGCCGAGTATATCCGTATTCCGGGACGCATCGTGCGGAATAACACACTGGAAATTCCCCCGCACGTGTCATTCCGCGATGCAGCGCTGGTCGAACCGCTTGCGTGCATCCTTCGCGGCATCGAGGAGACGGGGATCAACCCCGGCGATACCACGGTCGTGATTGGGTGCGGGCCTATCGGACTGAAATTTGTGCGAATCCTATCCGTCCGTGGCGTTCGCGTGATTGCCCTCGGCAAACGGAAGAGCCAGGTGAGCGCAGCGGAACGCCTCGGCGCCTACGCCGCGTTCGACGTTTCAGAGTTGCACAATCCGGTCTCCGCCGTCCGCCAGCTTACCGAAAGCGGCCATGGCGCCGACTCAGTCATTGAAGCGGTGGGCATTCCGCAGACCTGGCAGTGGGCTGTCCAGATGGTCCGCCGCGGCGGTACCGTCAACCTGTTTGGCGGCTGTCCGCGTGGCACCCACGTTGAATTCGATCCCTCGGTGCTTCATTACTCAGAGATCACCATCCGGTCGACCTTCCATCACACGCCGAAGTACTTTCGCAAAGCGCTCGAGGCTGTGGCCAAGGGAGAAATCCGCGCCTCCGATTTCGTTACGGGCGAAATCCCGCTCGATGAGTTGCCGCGCTTCTTCCAGAGGATGAAGCATCGCAACGGCGAATTGAAGGTGGCGGTCATCCCCTGACGATGTTGCAAATTGGTGCACGTTTTCTTCTCAACCGGGGAAAATGGTGAGGCCTTTCCATGGGCCAAGCAAGGCTTTGGCCATGCCCTCCACTTTAGTCTTGCCAGCCGTCAATAATTGTCGCTTCATCCCAACTTTCTGATAAAACAAGGCTTAGCCTGGTATTCTGGCACATTGATGCTGTAACCGCCGCACGCTCTCGGTTATCAACTTCTGTAATAACTACGCGAGGCTTGCTGAAATTGAATTCCGGATATATCCTTAGACGTAAGTGTGGATCGACACGCACCGGGTAGCACTCGGGAGGGGGGCCCGTAAGACCCGAACGGAAAGTACAGGCCAGTCAGCTTCCACCTGTCCAGGCAGAAGCTGATCGTACACCCACTGCTGGAAAGGAATGCGATGATAACCCCAACCCGCACGAACTATAAGCGAGTCGAATGGTCCTGGAAGCCGCGCCCCCTGCACCCTGTTTCTGAATTGCTCTGGCACGCCCTTGCGTTTTTGGTTTTCGCTACGGTGGCTGGCAGTCTAGCCTATGGTCAGGCTGCGGCAGAATATGGAGCGGGAATGTCAGGCCTGGCCACGAGCATCAGCGGAACGAACCTGATGAAAAATGTCAAGGTTCCCGACCTTCCCACGGGCAATTCGTCCGTGATCATGAGCAAGCCGACAGCGAATGCTGAGGCAAATTCAAAGTACATCTTCGATTCTATGAAGCAGGGTTCCGTGGCAGCGAACCGTGAGGCGCTCGAGCAGGCCGCCGGTAAAGATGCAGCCAAACTCATGCTGCGCTCGAACCCGACCGACGCATTCGTGAAGATCAATGGAAAGATCGTGGGCAAGACCCCAATCCTGCTGGTAGTGCCTCCGGGGCGATACGACGTCACTCTGGACGGTAAGCGGATGGATCACGCGGAGCAGAAGATTGACTTGTTGCCGAAGGAAACGCGCGAATTCCTTATTCCTCTAAAGCAACAATTTCCCACAGAGGTGATGATTCATCTGAAATAGGAAGACCCGATTTGGAACAGGGAGTGAAATATGGGCGGCCCAGTATTTGACAGGCAAGTGTTCGTAAAACAAAAGGCAACTCAGGCGCAATCGTCGAGGTCCCTCCTGCCCGGCGGTTTGGCGCTTGTAATCGTGGCTGCCCTTTCGGCCTTCGCAACGTACCGCTTTGTGAAGGCAGGAGGCACTGCGCCCTCCGACAGTGCTGACAAGGCCAAGATCCAGGAACTCCAGACAAAACTCAAGCAGACGCAGGCCCTTGTTGATGAACTTCAAAGCCGACAGCGGTCGCGACACGTAATTTCGGACACAGGGATCGTGAATACAAAAAGCGACGCTGCGGCGACAAAGCATGCACTGCTGGCCGAAACTGTGCCTAATTCGGCCGTTAATGTCGCTACACAGCCTGGTGCTTCCGTCAAACCTGCGGTTTCGACCTCACACCCGCTGAACAATAAGACCACGACCGCTGGTGACACCCACGCTGCGCCCCCGGCGAAAGACGCTGCTGCACCCGGCGCTTCGCCGTCAGCGCCCACCCAGGGGGTTCCCGCAAAAGAGTTGACTGAGTTGCAGGGCAATCTTGAGGCAAGCCACGATGAATGGCAGGCGACAGCCAACCGCCTGGGCACTGTCGTCGGGGAACTTGACTCGCAACGGACCGCCCTCGAGAAAACCCAGACCGGCGTCAATTACCTTCTCAAACGTGAACAGCGGTCTGACATTCCATTCACGCTCCGGAAAGGCACGGGCCTTCAGCACGTCGGCCCGATTGCCATGGAATTGGGGTCCACAAGCGTGAAGGGCCAGCATTACAGCCTGCGCATGATCGTTGACGACAAGTCGGTCCTCCTGAAAGACCGCGCATTGAATGAAGTCATTCAGTTTTACACGGCGAGAAGTCAATATCCTCTCCGGCTGATTGTCTCCGAGATTGACCGGGAACAGGTCTCCGGAACGCTGGCAGTGCCGAGCGGCCTCGAACAGCAATCCAGCAACCATCAGCTTCAGGAAAGATAGCTCAGCAGAGGCTTTGCTCTTTCGCACGCCCCGAGTTTTCCAACGAGCAGGCGGCGCGTGCTGAGTTATGCAACTCACTGCTGTCCGTTCTCTTCCCTTCCCTCCTCATCATCACGGGTTAAGGGGCGCCAAACGGACCGGATTTTTCCGCACTGCCTGATTTTTCTGGTCAAATTTTGCGCTTTGACTTCCGCGATGGAACCGGCCATAATCGCCGCCTTGGACTGTGCGATGCCTGCAATGTACGATGCATTGCATCAGACAAATTTCAAAGCACCAGGAGAACCGTTCCATGCACGCGCGCCGGATTTATCCGTGTGTTCTTGTTTTCATCATTCTGGCCGCTTTCCCATCGATGAGTTCGACAACGGCGGAGCTAAATCCTGCAATCCTCCATCGCCGCTGGCCGGCGGACTGGATCGCCTGCCCCGGAAGCCCGCATCGCGAATTCGGCGTTTACTATTTCCGTAAGGAGTTCACGCTTGCGTCGCAACCCGGTCATTTCGTTATTCACGCCAGCGGCGACAACCGCTACCAGCTTTTTGTGAACGGCACGCGCGTGCTTGAAGGCCCTGCGCGCGGAGACCTTTTCCACTGGCGTTATGAAACGCTCGACATCGCTCCCTATCTGCACACCGGCAGGAACGCTCTGGCCGCTATCGTCTGGAACTTTGCTGAACTTGCACCGATGGCCCAGATGAGCAATGAAACGGGCCTGATCGTGCAAGGCGATACGGCACAGGAATCCGTAGTCAACACCAATGCAAGCTGGAAGGCGCTTGCAAGCAGGGCCGTGCAGATGATACCGATCGACCGCAAGACGATACCCTTTTACATGGTTGTCGGCCCGGGCGAGCGATGGGACGGTGCGGAAGTTCCGTGGGGGTGGCAGGAGACGAACTTTGACGATTCCGCCTGGCAGCCCGCGGAAGTTCTTGTCAGCGGTGGGCCGCGAGGCATTCAGGACAGCCCTTCGCCATGGATGCTCGTTCCGCGCAACATTCCTTTAATGGAGGAGACGCCTCAGCGGCTTGTGAGTGTAAGAAGGTCGGAGGGCATCGAAATTCCGCAAAGTTTTCTGCAAGGACGCTCGCCCGTAACCATCCCGGCGCACACCCATGCGACGGTCCTTTTCGATCAGACCTTCGAAACAACTGCTTATCCGGAGCTTGTGGTCAGCGGTGGAAAAGGCTCGATAATCACACTCACGTATGCCGAGGCGCTTTGGAAAGGCCGGGAAAAGGGAAACCGCAACGAGATCGCAGGGAAAAAGATGCTCGGGATGGAAGATCAGTTCCTTCCCGACGGCGGCAGGCGGAGATTGTTCCGTCCGCTCTGGTGGCGCACGTATCGCTATTTGCAGATGGCGGTTCGAACCGCAGACGAGCCTTTGACGATCGACGATCTTCGCGGAGTGTTTACGGCATATCCTTTCAAGGTCCGTGCGAGCTTTGAAAGCGGAGATCCAACTTTGCAGCAGATGTGGCAGGTCGGCTGGCGCACGGCGCGACTCTGCGCGCATTCGACATACATGGACTGCCCGTATTATGAACGATTGCAATATGCGGGAGACACGCGCATTCAGGTCCTGATCTCGCTTTACATGACGGGCGATGACCGGCTGGCCAAAAACGCCGTCGAACTGCTGGACGATTCGCGAGTGCCTGAAGGCATCACGCAGAGCCGCTATCCCTCACACCTGCCGCAGATGATCCCGCCCTTTTCGCTCTTCTGGATTGGCATGCTGCATGACCTCTGGTGGTACCGTGGTGATGGTGCGTTTGTCCGACAATTTCTGCCCGGCATGCGCAACGTGCTGGGCTGGTTCGAACGGCGCATCGCCCCCTCTGACCTCCTGGGACAGCTTGACTGGTGGAATTTCGTTGACTGGACGCCGCAATTCCGCGACGGTGTGCCGCCCGAAGAAGCGGACGGCCAGTCTTCGATTCTGACGCTCCAGTTTGTTGCCGCGCTGCAGGACGCCGCCGACCTTGAATCCGCACTCGGCGACAAGTCATTCGCTGAAAGAGACCGCGAGATGGCGGTGAGAATCGCGCATGCCGTCTATGAAAGGTGCTGGGACGCGTCGCGCGGGCTGCTCGCCGATACCCCCGCGCGCAGAGACTTCAGCCAGCACGCGAACATCCTCGGCGTGCTGACCAATGCAATTCCCGCAAAGGACCAGAAGAGCGTCATGCAAAAAGTTCTGACAGACACGACGCTGACCCAGTGCTCATACTATTTCCGTTTCTACCTTTTCCGCGCGATGAAGAAGGCCGGGCTGGGCGATGATTACCTCGGCCAGCTCGGGCCCTGGAAGCAAATGCTCAAACTCGGCCTCACGACCTGGGCAGAAAAGCCCGAGCCCGCTCGATCCGACTGCCACGCGTGGAGCGCCCATCCGAATTTTGATTTTCTCAACACAGTGGCCGGCATCGAACCGGCCGCACCAGGATTCAGCCGGGTGCTGATCGAGCCGCATCTTGGCGATCTGAAGACGCTGGCCGCAGCCGTGCCGGTGCCGCAGGGAGAGGTCACTGTGAAATACAAATTAGAGAATGGAAGGCTGACGGCAGATATTTCGTTGCCGAGCGGTGTGTCGGGCAATTTGATTTTTCATGGCAAGAAGATCGCACTCCATGGCGGAAGTCAGAAATTGCAGGTTCCGTAACGAACCCGGATGACTCCCCATTAAAAACGATCGGGTCGCGCCCGAATCGACCCCAGTTCGGTTCGAGCGGAACATAATACACCCATGCTCACGTTTCGAAGATTGCTTGTTCCGGTGACTTCAGGCAGGGAGGATGTCGCCTACTCTGAGGGGGCCCGGACTGAGACGGCCCTGGGGCCCTTTGGGCCGTCTTCTACTTCGAACTCCACAACATCGCCCTCTTTCACCGTGTCGAAGTTCAGGCCCTTCAGGCTGCTGCGGTGAAAGAAAATTTCACGACCTTCCGCCGAACGGATAAACCCAAACCCCCGGTCGCGAATGATGCGCTTCACTGTCCCTTGCATACACACCTCGCATGACGACAAAAGGATATCCGCGTTCGTCGCAGGCCGGACCTGGAGTTGTTGGCAGGGTTTTCCAGTCGGAGAGTGATACCCTTCGTCGCATTGGCTTGAATGTAACAGCGGCTCCGTCGTTTGTCAAACATCTCCGGTCGGTGCAAATTCACATGATTCACCGCACGCCGTCACTGGGCATCCGCGGGCTCAAGGACCCATCGGTTCTGCCGCAGGAAGTTATCAACAACAGTAATGTCGTCCGCCGAACATACAATTTGCCGGCAGAATGCCACGGGGGAAAGGATTGACGGGTCGCTGTGTGCCGCTTCGCGCAACACACGCTGCGCCTCCTTTCGCGCCTTCGTCTGCCAAAGCTCGAGCGCCTGGAGCGACAACATGGAAACTGAACTCGGATCTGCGGCAAGGGCCTGCGCACATTCTGCGAGCGACATGTCTGTCTGGTGGTCGCGCCAGTAGGCCAGCGCCAGCACGCGGTGCCCTTCCGCCGCGTGCGGATTGCGAGCCACGAGCGCCTGTGCCTGCGCGATCGCGCCCTGCACGTTTCCCTGCCGAAGATTGATCAGTGCCAGTTGCTCCCCGGCGGGCAGAAAATCAGGCCGCTCCGCCGCGATCTTCGCAAACATTTCCTTTGCCCGCGCTGCATCGCCGGATTCCATCAGAAGCTTGCCGAGCTCAAACCGGCTTTCAAAATCGCCGGGATCAAGCGCCACCGCCTTCTGCAGCATGGCAAGCGCCTCTCCGCGTTGTTGCCGCTGGATCAAAAGTTTTCCAAGGGCCGCGTATGCAGGCGCGAGATCAGGCGAGGCTTGAATGGCCTGGCTGAAATACTTCTGCGCGCGGCCGGAATCCTGCTGAAACAGCGCCAATTGCCCCAGGCCAAAATACGCTTCGCCGTTCGAAGGGTTTTCCTGGATTGCCTTGGTATACTCGGCCTCTGCGCGCACTTCGTCACCTGAGGCGAAATATGCACGGGCAAGGACGATGAGGGCCCGCGCGCGATCAGCCGCGGAAGCGGCAAGCGATATGGCTCCCAGCGCGTCAGCTTGAGCTTCGGTTTTCCTGCCGGAATCAAGTTCGATCTCCGCGAGGGTAAGGCGCATTTCGAAATTGCGCCGGTCGAGCGAAGCGGCCTTCTCCGCCTCACTGAGCGCAAGCGCGCGAAAGTCGCCCGACGAAAGGCCCGTTACTGCCGCTGTATCTCCTGAAAATCCGCTCGAAATGCGCCATGCCAGTTGTCCAAGTTCATAATGCGCCTGCGCGCTGTTTGGCTCAAGACGCGTAACCTTGCTGAGTTCCTGCCAGGCCTGCGCCAGACGCCCCTGCCGCCACAACGCTATGCCGAGCCCGCGGTGTGCCTCGGCGTATGCTGGATCGTCTTCGACCGCTTTCTGGTAAGCTGACGCGGCAGCAACGAAGTCATTGCGGGCAAGCAGGCTGTTGCCTTCGTTGACAAGCGCGATAGCCGCTTCTGAAGGTGCTGCCGTTCCTGTGGCCTTCGGCGCGGCAATCGGCGCCGGCTGCTGACCCATGGCAGGACAGAACGTGACCCACGGCAGAAGAAGTCCGAGCGTTGCCCACAACACGGGCGGGCGGAAATGCCGCAGGAAATGATCCCGCAAAAGTACGACATTACTCCGGCACGCGAATCTGCTTCGGATCACGAATGACAATTTCAGCGCGGCCATTGTAAGTTGTGATTTCCCCGGAAATTTCGACCTTTCTGCCTTCAAGTGTTGCAAGGTTTCCAAACCTTGAGCGGTCTGAGGCGAAAATAACGCTCGAAAACGGACAATTATGATAATCGGTACAGAAATCCAAGAAAGTACTGCCTGAACGCGAAGTAAAGACGCGTAGAACACGGCCTTCAATGCACGTATTCTCGCCCGTGTGGAGAGAGGCTTCGGTGATCGCGATGCACGCGCCCCGCGGCGTGTTCATGCCGCCGCGCCGCTCTGCTTCCGCGGCGGCTTGGCGTACTCCCAGCCGGTATGCCAGGAACGAACTCAGAACGATTGCCGTAATTCCAGCCGCGATATAGATTCCGGTCTTCTTTGGCATAGGTTCCGCGGATGGTTCCGCTCGGAAACGACGGGAATACCTCGTGCTCGCTCCGACCATCCCCTTTCCGGTTCGCTTCCCGAAAATGAGTATAACAGACCGTATTCGGGTGGGCTGGGAAACCCCGTCCTTGCGAACAAGTTTCTGTGAATGTTGTTTTCATTTTCAGAGGGAGGTGTCCAGAGGGCCAGTTTGCAGAGTGCGGCCACTTCTGGTGCCAATACACCAACTGTCTATGTGTGCACTGGCCGGCTAAGGTTGTTACCCTTGGTGAGGCTTTGTTGTTACGGGTGAACGGGTCCCCATCCCCTCGGGTTGCTCACCGCTGATGTTTGTCGCCTCACACATCAGTGAAAATGAGAGTGGACGGTTCGCTCTGTCTATGTATTATCTATTGGCAGATTATCTCTGATGAGATATTCTGTGGAGCATGAGGAAAGAGAAGCTTGTACTTCCGGCAGGCATGAGGGGAACAGCCGGCCAACAGACTGGGTTCCTGCTCCAATCTGCACATCAGAAGGCAAGGAAAGCCCTCAACGCACGCCTGCGCACATTGCGAATCGAGACGCGCCACCTCGGTGTTCTGACTCTGCTGGCCTCTTCCCCTGGCCTCAGGCAGAAAGAACTGATCGAGCGCCTCGATCTCGATAAATCTTCGGTCGTTCTTATCCTGGACGACCTGGAACGTCTGGGACTCGCCAAAAGGTGTCCCGATCCACACGACCGGCGCTCACATGCCTTGCAGATCACGGCAAGAGGCCGTGCCCGCCTGGCCGTTGCGAAGAGAATCGCAGACCGGCTTGCCCGCACTATCTTTGACGGATTCACACCGAGACAAAGAAAAGACCTGGACCACGCACTTGAACGCATTATCGCCAACTGTAACAGGCTTCATGAGAGGAGGGCATCGTGATTTTAGTGACCGGAGCAACTGGAAACATCGGACGAGAGCTTGTCCCGCAGCTTCTGGCAGCCGGACAGCCCGTCCGCGTGCTGGTTCGCGACAAGAACAAGGTTGTTCATCTTGACGGGCGCGTTGAAGTGGTTCTGGGCGATCTCGAGCATCCCGAGACGCTTTCTTCCGCACTGCAAGGCGTTGACCGGCTATTCTGTCTCAGCAGCACCGCAAACCATTTCTCCAATCTGCTTGAAGCGGCACGGGTGGCGAACGTCCGCCATATAGTAAGAATTTCCACGATTGAAGCGGGGCGCTCACTCGGCCCCGGAGCGTGGCATCGCAAAGCGGAAGAGGCAATCGAACGGTCAAACATTCCGTGGACATTCCTCCGGCCGACGATGATGATGGTGAACACTGTGCTTTGGTGGAGCGCTACGGTCCGGACCGAAGACCGGGTCTATTTCCCGGTCTCGACGGGCCGGATGGCGCCCATCGACCCGCGGGACGTTGCGGCGGTCGCTTGCGCGGTGCTAAGCCATCCGGAAAAACACTGGGGCCGCATCTACGAGTTGACCGGGCCGGAGTCTCTCAACGTTCCCGAAATGGTCCGAACTCTTGCGAAAGTGCTGGAGCGCCCCGTCCAGTTTGTACCTGTGCCGATGTCATCAACTTCAGATGCAATGCGCCGGGCCGGCCTGCCGCCACGCGTGGTGGATGGACTTCTGGAAACACTGGGCGCATGGGAAAACGACGAGTTCGCCTATGTCACGGATGCAGTGAAAAAAGTGACCAGCCATTCGCCGCGGACTTTTGAAGAATGGTGCCGTGAGCACCGCGCGGCCTTTGAGAAGAGCACGCCGCTGACGGCGTCAAGCTGATTTCGTTGTAGTCGTGAAATTGGCCTGGCAGTCCAAGCAGGGAGAGGCTACAGCGCGGATTCCCCGCGTTCTTCATTACGGATGCGGATGGATTCTTCGACAGGATAAATAAAGATTTTTCCGTCGCCGATCTTGCCGGTTTTCGCGGCGCTGAGGATAGTGCTCACTACGGGGTCGACCAGACGATCCGGCAGGACCATTTCAATCTTGACCTTCGGCAGGAGATCAACGTTGTATTCCCTGCCCCGATAAACTTCCGTATGGCCCTTCTGGCGGCCATGACCTCGGACGTCGCTGACCGTCATTCCCTCCACGCCGATTTCGTGCAGCGCGTTCTTAACCTGGTCGAGCTTTGAGGGCTGAATAATTGCTTCGACTTTTTTCATAGGCTGTTATTCCCGCAGCACATGCTGTGGACAAAACACCGAGAGCATTACTTCGTTCACAATGACAAAGCTGAAGGGCCCGCTGTGCTTTCTAAGCCTCGAATGTGTAGCCTTCTTCGCCATGCAAAGCGAGGTCAAGGCCCTGAATTTCATGCTCTTCGGGCACGCGCAGTCCAATCAGCGAGTCAACGATTTTCAGAATAATCAGCGTACCAACAATGGCCAGGCCCCAGGCGATCAGGACGCCCACCAGTTGATTCAGGACCTGACCGGCGTGCCCATCGACCCATCCCACGGGCAGCGCATTGCCATGGCTGTCCTTGAAAATGGGATTGATGGCAGCGGTCGCGAACACGCCGGTCAGCAGCGCTCCTATCGTGCCCCCGGCCCCGTGGACCCCAAAAGCATCAAGTGAATCGTCGTATCCAAAACGGCTTTTAACTTTTGAAACCATCAGATAACAGAACACCCCGGCGATAAATCCAATTATCAACGCTGACATGGGACTGACAAATCCTGAGGCGGGCGTAATGGCCACGAGGCCTGCAACAGCTCCTGAGATTGCCCCCAGGACGCTGGGTTTACCGTTCCTGATCCATTCTGCGATCGCCCATCCGATAGCCGCTGCCGATGCTCCGAAATGGGTAGCGACGAAGGCGCTGGTCGCCAGGCCGTTTGCGGCCAGTGCGCTGCCGGCGTTGAATCCGAACCATCCAACCCATAGCAGGCACGCGCCGATGAAACTGAGGACCACGCTGTGCGGCGGCATCGGTTCATGCGGGTAGCCCACGCGCTTCCCAAGGTAGAGCGCGCAGACCAGCGCAGACACCCCGGAAGTGATGTGCACGACGGTTCCTCCTGCGAAATCGAGCGTGGGAAAGGCCCCGCCCAGCGACGCATTGAGGAACCCTCCCTTGCCCCAAACCATGTGCGCCATCGGATCATAGATGATCAATGACCAAAGCACCATGAAGAGGACCATGGCACTGAATTTCATGCGTTCGGCGAAGGCCCCGCAGATCAGTGCCGGAGTAATGATGGCGAACATCAACTGGAACACCATGTAAGTTTCAAGCGGGATCGTGCCCGCGTAGGTCGGATCAGGTGTGCTGCCCACGCCGTGAAGGAAGAGATGCTGGACGCCACCGATAAAGGAAGTCCCGGAACTGAAGCAGAGGCTGAAGCCGACAACGGCCCAGAGGACGGTGATCAGAGCCATCAGCGAAAAGCTTTGCATCATGGTTGCAAGAACGTTCTTCTTGCGAACCAAGCCGCCGTAGAAGAGCGCAAGCCCTGGGCCGGTCATCATCAGCACCAGCGCGGAACACACCAGCATCCAGGAGTTGTCGCCAGCGCTTTGGGCGCTCGCAATCTCTCCCTCAAGCTTCTGACTTTGCCCGGCTGGCGTCTGTGAAGGGGCCGCAGCCTGCACCTCTGACGCAGGCTGCGGCGCTGTCTGGGCGACACCCTTCCCCGCACAAAGACCGAAGGCCAAGCCAAGGATAAGCGCGAATACAAAATGTTTCATTTCTGAATGGCCATTCCTGCCACGATCGCCGACAGCATGCGCCATCGAAGCACGGTTTTGCTCAACCCGCATGCACAGTCGCCCAACCTTTGATTCGGATCCCGAGAAAGAAGCCAGCCCAAGCTTCAAGATGAGTGGCAATTATACCCTGAACATATCGCCGGTCAACAGTCTTTTGAAAGCGCATTACGGACAGCGTACGAGAGATCGAGCGGGATTGAAGCCGGCACAAGGAACCGCAAGCCCTCGCAGCAACGACGCCGAAACACTTCCAAAACAACCGAAACGTATGATAGCGTGACGGATTCGATGCCCGGACGGGCTTAATACGTGAAGATGAGTCACGCGATAACGTCGCGGAAAATGCGGGCTCGAAAATTGACCGGCCACAGGAGGAGATTGTGAGCGAAGATTCCGGAAAAAAGATCGGACGAAGAGAATTTATGGGAACGGCCGCGGCTGGATTCATGATTATGGCTCCGCACCTCGTGCGCGGGACTGCGGCTAACTCGGCGCTGCGCGTTGGACTGCTCGGCTGCGGCGGCCGCGGCGAGGCGGACGCAACTTATATGATCGAGACAGGGAAAGCGCGCCTGGTAGCGCTGGCTGATCTGTTCCAGGATAAACTGGATGCAGCCAAGGCTCATTTTGACAAGTTTCAGCAGGCAAAAGGAATTCCGCCGATTGAACGCTCGCTGATGTTTCGCGGGCCCAACGCCTACCAAGAAATTGCACACTCGAAGCAAGTCGATGTCGTAATCATCACGACGCCGCCGTACTTCCACCCGCAACACCTGGCGGAAGCTGTCACGGCGGGAAAGCATGTCTATTGTGAAAAGCCGGTGGCCGTTGACCCGCAGGGATGCATATCGGTGCTCGATTCAGGCCGTCGCGCGCAGGGCCGTCTGAGCCTCGAAGTCGGGTTCCAGCTTCGCAACGCTCCGCCCTATGTCGAACAGGTAAAGCGCATCCAGGCCGGCGCCCTGGGCGAAATTGTTTCCGGGGAAGGCCACTATTATGCAACCTGGCCCAAGCTCCCCGACTGGCCCAACGCCATTCCTGACGAGCGGACCATCCGCAACTGGTATTACTTGCGCATCCTGTCCGGCGACATCATCGTTGAACAGAACATCCATATCATTGACGTCTGCAACTGGACGTTGAATGCGCACCCCATCAAGGCATCGGCGTCGGGCTCACATAAGGGGCGCCCGGATAACGGTGACGTTTACGGCCACTACAGCGTGGTCTTTGAATACCCGAATGGCGTCAGCATGACATTCGGTTCGACGCAAATCGGCAATAACAAGTGGGAAGTGGGATGGCAATTCTTCGGAACGAAAGGCGTTTCAGAAGCTCACTATTCGGGGCCTGTTGCCATTTACGGCGAAAACGAGTGGAAATGGAACGGTGGCGAATCCTCCGGGCAGCAAGGTCAGGAACAATTTTCGACCGCCGGGATCTTCCATGACAATCTGGCACAGGCTGACCCGGAAAAGAAGATGTCCTTTGTCAACAGCATCCTGAACAATCAATATCACAACCAGGCCGAACAGGGAGTCGAGTCGGCCCTGAGTTGCATGATGGCGCGCGAGGCGGCATATAGAGGAGAGGAAGTAACGTACGAGTCCATCGCCACCTCCGGCGAACACTGGGAAGCGGATATCGACCTTCGTCAGTTTGCCTGAAGCAAGCCTGGAAGCGAGGACAGGCTCTGGAGATTGAGCGGGACATCAAAATGGCGGCGCTAAGCCGCCGGTACAGTCGCCGGCAATGTACTAGAATAGTTAATCGGAGTCTTCCAAATAAAGGCGGGACTTCGAGGAATTATGTCTAGTTGCGGCCGCGGTGAACTGCAGCCCAATTTCAAATTTGCGAATTGTATGCGCGTCTAAATGAGGTAATAAGCTTTGGCAAACTCAGACAACGGCTTTTCGGACTATCTGACAACCCTTAAATCCGTCCTGGAAAATCTCCCGATGGACCAGATCACGCGGGCGGCGGACATCATCTTCGCCTGCTATCAGGCGGACCACACGATATTTACTTTTGGCAATGGCGGCAGTGGCGCGCTGGCTTCCCACCTGGTAGCCGACCTCGGCAAGGGAACGCACTTCCCCGGCCCGAAGGAGATGGCGTCCGTCCGGCGTATGAAAGCACTGGCCGTGACAGACAATATGCCCATGGTCACTGCCTGGGCTAATGACACTCATTATGAAGACATTTTCATGCGGCAGATTGAGAATTTCATCCAGCCGGGCGACGTGGCTCTGGCCATCAGCGGAAGCGGGAATTCTCCCAACGTACTGAAGGCCCTGGAATTCGCTCGCAGCTCCGGCGCAACCACAATTGGGCTGGGAGGGTTTGGCGGCGGGAAGATGAAAGCCCTGCTGGATTGTCCCATCATCGTTCCCTCCTACAACATGCAGCAGGTTGAGGACGCCCACCTGATTATCGCCCACATGATCTTCCTCGACTTGAAGCGCCGCATCACGGCACTGGCGGCAGCACCGCAACAAGTCGAAAATTCGTAGAAGGACAATCTCTGGCTGCGCAGGGCCACATCACTGAACAAGAGGTTGGTTCTGACTTACAGCCGTTGTCTGGGAGTTGGCTGGTTTTACGATAAAGCGGCTTTTGGGATGCTTCCTGACAATCCTCTCGAGCCCCCAGAGTGTTGATTCTGACCCTTCGTCTTTGATTTCCTGGAATGAGCGGGTGTTGCCGTCGTTGCAGCGCGGGCAGATCATGGTCGGCCGCCCGAGGATATTTACCATCGGGCTTTCGGAATAAAAGATCGAATTCAAAGTGTCGTGGTCATTGTGCATCAGGCAATTATGACAGATGAACCAACGGGTCCTGTCGATCTTCTTAAAGAAATTCAGGATACTCATTGCGCTCCCCTTTCGATCCTTCAATATACTCTACGTCCGTGATCAATAATCTTTTGACATGAATGCAAACGACTGCGTGCGACACATTGCCGCAGCCAGGGATATCACCCGGTATAACCGATTCCCCTCGACCCATACCGCAACGCCGGCACGCGAATCCCAGCGCATTCCTTAAGAAAAAGTTGTGGGCGCAGTCACTTCGGCCGGGGGCAAGGTTGCCAAGTCAGCCCGGCTCACTGCAATTATATTGCGAATAGCGGCAAGCTCGCCATAGAGACGAAGACGGGAGCACCGAGGGGGCACCAGCCGCCGAAATCGTTCTCCCAAGCATTGCGCAGATGGTAGAATGCTTCTCTCTATTCATCTGCAACATGCCATCCCGTGGGTGGCGGGCATAAACATCCAGATTTCAGCGGAGCGGACCATGACAGACCCTATTCGAGTCGGTATAGCCGGAGCAGGCTTTGCCGCCCGATTCCACATGAAAGGCCTTCGGAGAGTTTACGGCGTTCCACTGATTGTGACAGGCGTGATTTCAAATACGCGTGAGTCGCGCGAGAAATTTGCACGGGAATTCGGTGTGAAGGCATTTGACTCGCTCGAAGAGCTTTGCGATGCCTCAGATGTGATTGACGTCTGCACGCCCGGCTCGAGCCACGAGAGGGTTGCCGTCGAGGCCCTCAAGCGCGGCAAGCACGTGATCATCGAAAAACCGTTCACTGGGTATTACGGCCCGGCTGATGAGGATGGTGGAAAATTCCGAGGCAATACTTTTTCCAAGGAAGTCATGCTTCGCGAGGCGATGGCAAGCTGCCGCCGCATTCTTGAAGCCGCAGGCAAGAATAACAAGATCATTGGATATGCCGAGGACTGGGTCTATGCGCCCACAATTCAGAAGGAACGCGAGATCATCGAAAAAAGCGGCGCGCAGGTGCTCTGGATGATCGGAGACGAATCGCACAGCGGGTCGCATTCTCCTTATTACGGCATCTGGAAATTTTCGGGCGGTGGATCGATCGTAGGCAAGGCCTGCCATCCCCTGTCAGCCGCGCTTTATCTTAAAGGCGCCGAAGGAAAGGCCCGGAACGGCAGGCCGATCCGTCCGGCGACCGTGTCTGCCCGCACTCACGAAATTACACGGCTGAAGACTTTTCAGGACGCCGGTTTTCTGCGCCGAAATTACGATGACATCGAAGACTACGGGCAGATACACATCACGTTTGAGGACGGCACGGTCGCCGATATCTTCGCTTCGGAACTCGTTTTGGGCGGCGTGCACAACTGGCTGGAAGTTTACGCCAACAACCATCGCACGCGATGCAATCTGAACCCGATTGACGCGCTCGAGACGTTCAACCCCAAAGAGGAATTTTTCAAGGACATTTACGTGGTAGAGAAAATCTCAACCAAGCAGGGCTGGAGCCATCCTGCGCCCGACGAGGACTGGCAGCACGGCTACCCGCAGGAGTTCCAGGATTTTATGGAAGCCTTTCGAGACAATCGCCAGCCGCTGGCTGATGCCACACTCGCCGCCGACAGTATCGCCGTGCTTTACAGCGCATATCTCTCGGCCGAGCGCCGCGGGGCGGAGGTTGAGATTCCGCAATTATAGTGGGGAGTCGTAATTCTTTGCGCGATCACAGGGTCCTGGTAACAATCTTCAGCGAACGCGGCTTGTCCGGATCAATTCCCTTCAGCTCAGCAAGCAGGCAGGCAAAGAGTTGCCCCGGAACAATGTAGGGGATCGGAGTATAAACCTCAGGGATTGCGGCCGGAACTCGGATGGCGTTTGTATGTCTGGGCAGGCGCACGCCTTCGGATGAGATGATCAGCGTTTCGGCCCCGAGCTTCCGCACGCGCACGGCCAGGCGCTTCATGTCACCGTAGGTCTTTCCCGGAGGCATGAAAAGAATCATAGGGAAATCGCTCTCGACCATGGCGATTGGCCCGTGCAGAAAATCGGCGGCGGAGAACCTTTCTGCAACCACGTAGCATGTTTCCATCAGCTTCAGCGAAAGCTCAAAAGCATTCGCATAATTCAATCCGCGCGCTACAACAATGCATTGACGCATGAAGCGGTAGCGCTCCACAATCTGGCGAATCACTGGGACAAGCTCAAGCGAACCAGCCACCCAGATCGGAATTTCCTCCACGCGCTCCAGCGTAACGTGCGAGCCAAGGGCGGCGGCCAGCATGTAAAGCATCAGCAGTTGTCCCGTGTAAGTTTTAGTGGCTGCGACGGAGCGCTGCGTGCCGGCCCGCACGAAGAATGCGTCGTCCACCAGGCCGGCCATCGTCGATTTCGCTTCGTTCGTGATGCCCACCGTAAATGCGCCCTGGCGGCGGGCAGACTTGAGCACCGAGTTGATGTCGGTCCCTTCGCCGGACTGCGAAATGCCGATCACCAGCGCGTTGCGAAAGTTAAGTTTGGCATGGTAGAGCGTGTGAACCGAAGGCGCGCAAAGCGAAACAGGGATGCCCGTGGTCAGTTCCAGCAGGTAGCGGCCGAAAAGGGCGGCGTTATCAGAAGTTCCACGGGCGACCAGAACAATCAGGCGGAAGTCTTTGCCTTCGGCAAACTTCCTGAATGCAAGGACATGCTTGCGCTCGGCCTGGTAGCAGCGCAGGAGGGCGCGCGGCTGGTCCAGGATTTCCTTCATCATGAATGACATGGATCGCCTGCTCGATCACAGCGCGTCTGGACGTATAAGGCTGCTTCGCGCTTCTTGCCGCCCTGTCAAGGAAGGGCCCTCGCCAATGCTTCCAACTCAGGCTCGCCGGGACCAAGCGGAAGCCTAATTTTGCCGCGGTGCACCGCGGAGCGGCAAATGCCCATCATAATCTCAAATCCCTTGTAGGCACTCTCGCCATTGCAGGGATGGACCTTGTTGGGATCGTCGAGCCAGTCGGCGATCTCCTGAATGTAAGGCGGCATGTCATGTGCATAATCCATGCATCCCGGCCCGGAAATAACGCCACCGGAATCCCTGGTAATGGCGCGCCAGCCGCCACCGGTCAGTACTTCTGCAAAACCTTCCGTGCCCTGCGCGCCGATCCGGCATTTACGCCACCAGTAATCGACTTCCGGAACGTCCGGAGCGCCGTCGCCGCTTTCGACAATGCCGCGAACCCCATTCGAGAACTGGATCAGCCCCGCCACATAATCGGGTGAAGGATGATTATCCGAAAACTTTCCCTTACCGGAGGCCTGCCCGACCACCCACTCGGCCTCGGCGTTGTCGTTAAACCAGCGAATGTAATCGATCAGGTGGGTGAGCATGTGCATCATCCAGCCGGTGGCTGTGCCATAAACCGTGTGAACCCTGCCAATGGCGCCGCTGGCGATGATCTCCCTCACTTTTTTGTAGTGCTCGCCGTAGCGGTGCTGGTGGCTGACCACGGTTTTGACGCCGGCATCGCGGACCAGTTTCATCACTTCCAGGGCTTCATTGGTACTCAAAGCAATAGGCTTTTCAAAGGCAATCAGGCGGGCGCCGGATTCAACTCCCATGCGGACCATCTCAAGACGCAATTGCGGCAACGTGCAGAAGCAGAAAACGTCGGGCTTAAGGCCTTGCAACAGGCTCTTTGCGTTCGTATCTGCTTTGGGTCGGCCGAATTTCTGCACCGCGGCCTCCAGCCGCGCTTCGTCAACGTCGCACAGGCCGATGATCTCAAACCGGCCATTGTTCGCGAACGCCTCTGCATGGTGCATGCCGCGCTTCCCCAGCCCGACAACCACTACGCTGTATTTGCTTGCTCCGCTCATCTGGTATCGAAAGCCTCCCTCAGAAAGTGTGAATGCAGAGCGGCCCCTTCAGCCTGAAAGGGCAGGTTTCCCCTGCCCTTTCAACCCTGGTGATGGTATTTGACCGTTCAGGGGTCTCCGCTTTCCCGCAGGTTACGCTTTTGCTGAACCTTTCGCGGCCTTGCGCGATTTCTCCCATTCCTTGATTTCGTCCACCACGATCTTGACTTCTTCGGAAGTCAGTTCAGGAAACATGGGGAGTGAGAGCACTTGTGCGGCGGAACGTTCAGTATGCTTGAGTGAGCCGGAAATCCGCGCATTCTGGCCCCACGGGTAGCCCTCTTGCTGGTGGATAGCGATGGGATAATGGGTCAGCGCTCTAATTCCCTTCGATTGCAGATAGGACTGCAATTCATCGCGGTGTTCGGTTTCCACAACATAAAGGTGGAAGATGTGCCGGAAGCCGGGCCGCACGGTGGGAAGCTTCAGCGAAGTGTCCGCCAATCCGGCGTCGTATTCCTTTGCCCGCTCGCGCCGCAGATCGTTCCACTTGTCGAGTTCCTTCAGCTTGACGCTGAGGACTGCGGCATGAATGTCATCCAGGCGGCTGTTGTAACCCAGGCTGTGGTGCGAGCGCTTCAGCGATCCATGGTTCCGCAGTTTGCGGATTTCGGTGGCGAGGCTGGAATTATTGGTAATCACTGCACCGCCGTCGCCGAAGCAGCCGAGGTTCTTCTGGATAATGAAGCTCGTGCACACGGCGTCGCTCAGTTCGCCGATGGCAAAATCATCGCCGCGCGCGCCGAGCGCCTGGGCGCAGTCTTCGATGACGAACAGATTGTGTGCCTTTGCGATCTTCGAAATGGGCCGCATTTCGGCCGGCTGGCCGTAGAGATGGACAGGGATGATCGCTTTGGTTTTTGGAGAGATGGCAGCTTCGATGAGGTTGGGATCAATGTTGCAGGTTTTCGGCTCGATGTCCACAAACACCGGTGTCGCGCCGACCAGCCACACAGCCTCCGCCGTGGCAAAGAAAGTGTTTGAGGTGGTGATGACTTCATCGCCGGGACCAATCCCCAGAGCTTTCAAAACCAGCACCAGAGCATCCGTGCCAGAGTTGAGTCCCACGGCTTCTTTCATGTTGCAGTATTGGGCAAGCTCTTTTTCAAACTGTGCCAGCTTCGGACCGAGCACGTAGCTCCCACTCTCCAGAACTTCGTGAATGGCCGCGTCAATTTGATTCTTCAGGTTGTGGTACTGGCGGACGTGGCCGTAAAAATCAACTCGCAACGTTGACACAATAGACCTCCCTTGGACCGTTTTCGTTTATGTTCAGGATACTATCGTTACGGCCCGCATGGATGGGCCGCTTCCTGACTGACCCGCATGGAAACGGAACCAAGGATTATACCATCTCTGATCGATTATCCGTAAATCATTTACAGAAATTTGCGTGAGGCACGGAATGCCAGTGCTGGCAACCGCCGGGTGATCCGTCCAGAAAGGCGGAAGCACTTGATTAAATTCGTGAAACCACGGTGCGACATGTGAGACAATAAATGCAGGGCAAGTTTAGGAAGTAACCGAAGCGCGGACTGTGTCCGGGCGCGCGGGGTCTTTGCCGCACGTCAGGACTGCCTGCGCCGGAATTGAGGCACTGAATTGTGGGGTGCAAGACCTCCCCAGATCTCGGCAACTCAACCCTAAGCGAAGCATGATATCTCAACCCTGTGAGGAAACAGATGAAGAACCTTTTCGTAGGCAACCTTCCGTTTGCCGCCACTGAAGACGAACTCCGGGATCTGTTCGGTGCTTTCGGCGAAGTGCAGCAAGTGCGGATCATGACAGACCGCGACACGGGCAAGTCGCGCGGCTTCGGGTTCGTTGAAATGACGGACGACGACGCGGCCGCCAAGGCCATTACTCAGCTTAATGGCAAGGAACTCGGCGGACGCGCTCTCACCATCAATGAGGCGAGACCCAAGCCGGAACGTCGAGGCGGATTCGGCTCTGGCGGCGGAGGCGGGTTCGGTGGCAAACAGCGGGGTGGCGGTCACGGAGGCCATCGTGGACCGCGGTCTCGCGAACCACGCTGGTAGCGGGACTATCGCCCGATTCAGGCGAACTCTACGGGCTGGATCGTTCCATCAGGCAACAATGAATGGCGCTTTTGCGCTTCGAATTTGGGCGCGTTGATACTTGACTCGCGCGCCTTTTCCGCCCGTACAATAGCCTTATGCGGGCTGCACGCGTTCGATGCGCAATCAGCATTATTGTCTTTGCAGTCGTTCCTTCGCTGCTTGCCTCAACGTCGCTTCCTCCGCTCCCTGAGCTGCGAACCGACAATCTCTTCCCTTCGGTGCTCCAGCAGATCGAAGATGCCTACCAGTCGGCGCGCGCGCATCCGATGGACGCGGCGGCCAATGGGAAGCTGGGCATGGTCCTCGACGCATACGAACAATACGCGCCGGCACTGGTCTGCTATCTGCGCGCGCATCGGCTCGATCCCAGGTCCTTTGACTGGGCGTATGATCTCGGCTACGTCCTTTTCAAGCAGGGACAATATGCCGAGGCCGCAAACGCTTTGCAGGACGCGCTCAGGTTGAGACCGGGGTATCTCCCGGCTCAGTTGAAGCTGGCCGAAAGCTTATTTCAAGCCGGGCAGGTAGAAGCCGCCGGGAAACTCTACCAGGCAATCATTCAGCAGGCGCCCAACAGCGCTGAGGCTTATTATGGCCTCGGCCGGGTGCAGGCCGCTCAGAACAACACTTCAGCAGCAGTGGTATCGCTTGAGAAAGCGTGCCAACTCGTGCCGGAGTACGGCGCGGCGCAGTTTGCCCTGGCCACGGCATACCGTAAGCTCGGTCAGGCGCAAAAAGCGGCGGAGCACTTTAAGCTCTATCAGGCCAATATGGCCACTATACCGCCGGCTGATGATCCCGTGCGGGCGGCCGTCCAGCAGCTCAACCAAAGCGCTCTGGCGCATATTCGCAAAGGATTGGCGCTTGCCGACGCCGGAGATCTGCAAGGGGCGATCCGCGAACACCTCGAGGCCATCCAGGCCGACCACACCGACGTGCAGGCCTATATCAACCTGATCCAACTTTACGCCCGGACCGGCCAGAACGATAAAGCGGAGGAATCTTACCGTGAAGCCGTCAAGCTGGACCCGAACCGCGCCGACTGCTATTACAATTATGGAGTTCTGATGTTTCAACTGCGGAGGTACCCGGAAGCTGAACAGGCCATGCGGAAGGCGGTCCAGATTAATCCCTACTACGCGGAAGCATATGACAATCTCGGATATCTGCTGGCCGTACAGGGTCATTTCGATGAGGCGCTTGCGGAGTACCATAAGGCCATCGAAAACCGCCCCGATTTCCGCCTCGCGCATTTCCACATCGGCCAGATTTATGCGAACGAAGGCAAGTACGCGGAGGCCATCCAGGAATTTCGCAAAATCCTCACCCCGGATGATGCGAGCACTCCAAGCTATCTCTATGCGCTTGGCGCCACATACGCACGCGCGGGTGACCGCCAGAACGCACTGCTCTATATGCGCAAGGCGCGGGATGAAGCCCAGGCGCGCAATCAAGCCCAATTGCTTGCCAGCATCAATCAGGACCTCGCAAACCTGGAACAGTGACTAACTCAATGAACAAAAAATTACTTTCCCGCCGCTCAGCACGAGGCGTCCGGACGCCGGAGAGGATTTCTTGACCCGGCGCGACCTGTTGCTCTCCGGACTGGCCGTGTGTGCCTGGCCGCGAAGGACGCCGGCGGCATTGCCTGCTCCACCTCCAGCAAAGCCGCTCTTCCGCGACATCGCGGCAGAAGTAGGACTGAATTTCCATCACTTCAGCGGCTCAGCGGGCGATCTGCTGATGCCTGAAATTCTGGGCGCTGGATTGGCTCTGTTTGATTATGACAACGACGGCGACCTGGATATCTATCTGCTTCAGGGCACGATGCTCGAACCCGAGAAAAGACCCCTGATACCTCCTCCACCCGGCTGGAAGCCCGGCAATCGGCTCTTCAAAAACATGCTGTCGGAAACCGGCAAGCTCCATTTTATTGACGTCACCGAAAAGGCCGGGGTCGGACATGTCGGTTATGCCATGGGGGTGGCCGTTGGCGACTACGACAACGACGGCTTTCAGGACCTCTACGTCACCAACTTTGGCCGCAACGTTCTCTATCACAACAATGGCGATGGGACATTCACTGACGTTACCGAAGAAGCCGGCGTCGGCGATCCGCGCTGGAGCACAAGCGCCGCCTGGGTGGATTACAACGGTGACGGCCTGCTTGATCTGTTTGTCTGCGATTACGTGGACTTCACCGTGCGCGGCAACAAGCGGTGCTACGCTCCCACGGGGCAGCCGGATTACTGCTCGCCGCTCGCTTACCACGCAATTCCCTCTCGCCTCTATCGCAACCTCGGCAATGGAAGGTTCGTCGATGTGACGGGAACTTCCGGTGTCGGCTCCTCTTACGGGCCCGGGCTCGGTGTTATCTGCATGGATTTTAACGGTGACGGGCTGATCGACATCTATGTCGCCAATGACGCCGACGCAAATCGCCTGTGGATCAATCAGGGCAACGGGACTTTCAAGGAAGCTGCACTCGATCTGGGGCTAGCCTACAGCGCCGACGGCGCCCCAAAAGCCGGCATGGGCATCACGGCGGACGATATCGACAATGACGGACACCTGGAAGTATTAGTTACGAACCTGAACCGCGAAGGCGTCACGCTCTTTCGAAGCGACGCGAGCGGTATGTACGATGATGTTACCGCGCAATTTCGCCTGGCGCAGCCGACCTTCGGCTATACAGGCTACGGCGTCGGGTTTTTCGATTATGACAACGACGGCCTTATGGACCTCTTCATCGCCAACGGCGCGATGACGATCATCGATGCCGTCCAGAACAACCCGAACCCTTACGCTCAGAAGAACCAGTTGTTTCACAACGAAGGCCCGGGGAATGGCTTCCGCGAGGTCACCGACGCCGCCGGCCCTGCGCTGCAGCTTATTGAAGTGAGCCGGGGTGCAGCCTTTGGTGATATCGACAACGACGGTGCCGTTGACATTGTCATAACCAATGAGGATGGGCCCGCACGCCTGTTCCACAACGAAGCCGCCGGCAGGCGTCACTGGCTGCTCGTGAAGCTGGAAGCCCCGAAGGTCAATCGCTTCGGGATGGGCGCAAGAGTCGGCGTTTACCGCAGCGGCACGCCCACGCTGTGGCGGCATGCCCATACCGACGGCAGCATGCTGAGCGCAAGCGACATTCGAGTCCACTTCGGTCTGGGTGACAATCCCAGGATCGACGCTGTTGTAGTTCACTGGCTGGATGGCAAAAAGGAAAAATGGCTGAACGTCCCTGCAGACCGGATTGTCACACTGCGCCAGGGAACAGGCGCGCCCCTATAAATCTCATTGTTTGCCGGCAGCTTTATCTTGCAATCGGCACCGACTTCCCTGCCCAGGACGCTTCGATCTCTTCCAGCGTCCGTCCCTTGGTTTCTGGAATCAGCCGGAAAGAGAAGATGAATGCGGCGACGCACGCTGCGGCGTAAATCCAGGACGAGTACTTTGCGCCTGCAGCATCCATCAGACTTAGAAACGTCATGCTCACAAGCAGATCGCTGAGCCAGATGGTCACGGAAGCAACGGACATGGCCTGGCCGCGAATCGTGGTGGGATAAATCTCGGAAATCAGCAGCCAGAAGACGGGACCCAGGCCGATGGCAAAACAGGCGAGATAGGCAAGCACATCGGTCAGGATTGCCGCGCGGGAAACGTGCTCGGCGCCGAACAGGTATCCAAGGCAAGTGAGAGTGAGGATCATCCCTGCAATGCCGAAAAGAAGCAACGGCCTGCGGCCCACGTGATCAAGCAGCAGGAGGGCGACAACTGTCACCACAAAGTTCACACCTCCCACCAGCACCGTAGCCAGGATGGCGCTCGAAGCGCTCTTGAAGCCTGCCATCTGTAAAATCGTGGGAGTGTAATAGAGGATTGCGTTAATGCCGGTGATTTGTTGGAAAACCGCCAGCCCGACACCGATCATCAGCGGACGTTTGAATCTGCCGCCGAAGAGGTCGCGAAATCTGAGTCTGTCGGTTTCAGTGATGTCCTGCAATTCTTTGAGATGCCGCCGCGCGTCCTCGGTGCTTTCAACGCGGTCGAGAATGCGGAACGCTTCGTCTTCTCTTTGCCGGATCACGAGCCAGCGGGGACTTTCAGGAAGAAAAATCAACGCAACCAGCAGGACAACAGATGGCACGACTGCACTGATAAACATAATCCGCCAATTGGCGGAGTTGGCGAAGAGATAGTCCACGTAATACGCAACCACGATTCCCGTGACGATAGCCAGTTGGTTCAGAGTCACGAGAGCGCCGCGCACTTTCGGCGGGGCAAGTTCCGCAATATAAAGCGGCGTGAGCATCGAGGCCACGCCCACTGCCATACCAATCATGAATCGCGCCACGAGAAACGTCCCAAGGCCGTTAGCCATCCCCGTCAGAACGGCGAAAAGGCCGAAGAACAATGCATTGACGATCAGCACGGGCCGGCGCCCGTACCGGTCGCCGAAAGAGCCCGCCGAACCTGCGCCCAGCGCCGCTCCCGCCAGCACAATGCTCACAGCCATTTCCGTCTGCACGGGAGTCAAATGAAATTGCTGCCTCACAAAGAGAATGGCGCCGGAAATCACGCTTGTGTCATACCCAAACAGCAATCCTCCCAATGCCGCTGCCACGGCAATCACCAGCGCGTATGCTCGCTTCCGCAGCCTCAAAGGCGTTTCATTCGCCATCCGCAAAATGCTCCAGAGTAAAATCCAGCCTTCACAGCGCCACCGATTATACAGGTTTCCACGGTCAGCCAACCGGGCAATATCATTCAGAGTGGGACATAGGCTCCGAAGGCCGACGCGGTCTCGGCCTCAGGACTGCGCAAACACGGTCCCGTTCACGATTGCCTGCGTGCGCCATTTCCGGGACAAAATACGGGTGCAGGAAACGGCGAATCCGGCACATCAGTAATGGGCAAACTCGCATCGGTCTCTCTCAGCAAGCGAGATTCGCCTTTGCGCGCGGGGTGACATCATCCCTGAATGCGCGTATGCTCAGTAAAATGCTGTTTGGCTTGATCCAGGAGACGCGCTTGTTATGAAACCTTCCAATCGTCAAAAATCACTTATTCGATGCATCATTCTAATTGCAATCATCTGTACTTTTCAGCCGACAACCCTGCCTGGCCAAGCTGGGTCGGCCGCCGGCACGGAAACGATTGTCATCAACACGCAGGCAACTGCTCATCCTTTTCCTCATTATTGGGAAAAGATGTTCGGTTCCGGCCGCGCAATCCTTTCGTTGCGCCAGAGCTATCGTCGCGATCTCAAAGCAGTCAAGCGCGTGGCGGAGTTCCAGTATGTACGCTTCCACGGCATCTTTGACGACGATGTGGGGTTCTACCAGGAAGACGCCCAGGGCCGTCCTGAATACAACTTCTCTTATATCGATCAGATTTACGATGGCCTTCTCGCCAACGGCATTCGCCCGTTTGTGGAGTTGAGCTTCATGCCGGGAGCCCTGGCTTCAACGCCGGAGCGGCAGGCATTCTGGTATCACCCCTATGTCGCGCCGCCCAGGGATTGGGATCGATGGGAAGACATGATTCGCGCCTTTGCGCAGCACCTCGTCGCGCGATACGGGATCGATGAGGTTTCGCAATGGTATTTCGAAGTCTGGAACGAGCCGAACATCGACTTCTGGGCGGGAAAGCCGAAACAGGAAACTTATTTTCATCTCTACGACGTAACGGCGCGTGCCTTGAAGAGCGTCAGCCCGCGACTTCGCGTGGGCGGCCCCGCAACGGCGCAAGCGGCGTGGGTCAGCGCATTTATCAGTCATTGTGCCAACGGCAACGTCCCCATCGATTTCGTCTCGACCCACGTTTACGGTAATGACAGCGCAGAAAATGTCTTCGGCACGCACCAGGAAATCTCCCGCCGCGACATGGTGGCGTTGGCCGTCAGAAAAATCCACGACGAAGTGAAATCCTCACCGCTGCCCAACCTTCCGATTATCTTCAGCGAATACAACGCCAGCTATTCAAACGAGACACCGGTCACGGACTCAGCATTCATGGGCCCGTGGCTGGCAGAAACCATCAGCCGTTGCGATGGACTTGTTGATCTGCTCTCATACTGGACCTTTTCCGACGTGTTTGAGGAACAGGGAGTCGTGAAGCGGCCGTTCTATGGCGGGTTTGGACTGATGGCTGTGGGCCACATCCCCAAGGCGTCTTACAACGATTTCGCTCTTCTGCACCGCCTGGGTTCCGAAAGGCTCGAAGAGAAATCAGCTCCAGTGATCGTTACCCGGCGCGCTGACGGGACGCTCGCGATCGCCCTTTGGAATTATGCGCCGCCGGGCAATGGAGGGAGCGCGCAGACATATCAACTCTCGTTCCGGGGTCTCAGCGGCTCGCATCAGGCGATCATCTGGACAGTGGACGATCATCACGGTTCGGCACTCGCCGCCTGGAAAGCGATGGGAAGCCCCGACTTCCCCAGTCGCGAGCAGCAGCATATCCTCCGCCAGGCGGGACAACTGCCACCGCCTGCGATTGAGACGGTTCCGGCCGGCAACCCGGGACTCACGCTTACGCTTGCGCCCCACGCTCTGTCATTGATTGAAATTGAAAAATAGAAGAGCATGCCGCACGTCGCACGTGCAGGCAAGAATCAGTAGATGTGCGCGTTCGAAGAAGAGGCTGACCCTGCTTCCAAAAACGCCGCACATGCAGCGTATCCAACTCTCGCTACACCCATTCGCCCGCGCGCATGACGGGCTCTGCCGTGCCGTCGGAAGTGAGGCCGTCCACATCGATCTTGTCCGACCCAATCATCCAATCGACGTGAATGATGCTTTCGTTAGCGCCGCGCGCGGCAAGTTCTTCAGGCTTGAGTTTCTCTCCGCCTTTAATGCAGTTGCTGTAGGCTTGCCCCAGCGCGATGTGGCAGGCGGCGTTCTCATCAAAAAGAGTATTGTTAAAGAGCAATCCGCTCGATGCGATCGGCGAAGATTGCGGCACGAGTGAGACTTCGCCAAGCCGCCGCGCGCCCTCATCCGCCTCGATTAAACGCTGCAGCACCTGCTCACCTCGTGCGGCATGCGCTTCGACAATGCGCCCCGCCTCGAAGCGCACGGATATACCCTCGATCATCGTTCCCTGATGCGAGAGCGGCTTCGTGCTCGTCACATGGCCCTCAACGCGGTCTTTGTGTGGAGTAGTGAAGACTTCTTCCGTTGGCATGTTGGGAATGCAGTACCGGCCGTTTCCGGCAGTCGTTCCGCCACCGAGCCAGAGATGGTCGTCCGCGAGTCCGACTTTTAAGTCCGTGCCGGGGCCCTTGAAATGGAGCGCAGAATAGCGCTTCTGGTTCATCCGATCGGCCCAGGCGTGCAGTTTCGCATCGTGCGCTTTCCATGCCGCCACGGGGTCAGCCTGGTTCACTCGTGTTGCTTCAAAAATGGCGTCCCATAGCTTCGCCAGGGCGTGATCAGCCGGCAGGTTGGGAAATACGGCCTTCGCCCATGCGGGCGTCGCGCAGGCAACGATCGTCCAATTAATATCGTGCCGAGTGATAAGCTCCATCGCCGGGCGGTAAGCTTTCGAGGTTGCGCGGTTCGCCCGACTGACTTTTTCAGGGTCCTCGCCGGAAAGCAACGCCGGGTTGCCGCCGGCTATGGCCAGGCGCGCCGCTCCGCTGCGGAATGCCTGGGCCATGCCTTCATATAGCCACGAAGGTGCAGCATCAAAGCTCACGTCCGGAGCGTAACGGTACCGCAACAGAGTGGATTCCTCGTCGCCAAACAGAGTGGTCACCAGAGTAGCGCCGGCCTTGTAGGCGTGTTCCGTGATGCGGCGGGCCAAGGGGACCGCGTCCAACAGGGCGGTCATAACAAGCTGCTGGCCCGGTCCAAGTCCCAATCCAACGCGGGCCGCGACCTCGGCCAGGCGGTCGAGTTTTTGTTCGAAATCAGGTGCGTGGGCATATTGCCCTTCAGCAAAAGCGGTTGATGATGTCATGGTACCCATTATTACGCGACGGCGGATGAATTGGCAATGCACGGAATCGTTGCCGGCCGTTCCGGAATCAGCCGCGAACGCGGGATTCTGAGCCCCTTATGGGGCGGCCAAGACTGGTTCGGAGTTCCTGGCTGGCATATAGTATGCGGATGACTCGGTGTCCTTCCAGTGCACGCGCCTAGGGAGAAGCAGGACAGGATGACAGAGTTTGTTGGTTATTCAACATGGTTCGGGAAGCGGGAGCTTAAAATGGCAAAAATGTCTTGCCCCAAGCAGTTGATCATTTTCCTCATTGAATTGGCGATGATTGCCTTCGCAACCGGTGCATTGCATGCACAAGGATTCGTCAACGCACAGTTGCCGTGGCATCAGGCTGTCGTGGATTCCAAGGGGAAGCTGCTGGCCTGGTATCACCCTGAGGAAAATCTTGGCTACGATAAGGTCCTGCGCCTCGGCTGGGACTTTCTCGAGAATAAGGTCCCGAATGATCCTCAAACCGGGCTTAAGGTCTATCTGATCAATTCAGTCTTCAACCCCAAAACGCTTCTGGGCATTTACTGGCAGCACAATCCCGCTATGGTTTACGGCTCGATGGTTGATTCGCTGGTGGCCTGGTATCCGTATTCGGGCGACGAGCAGTCCAAATCGGTTGTTCGAAGCATGTTGGATTATCAGATGGCGCACGGCACGACACCGACTGGCTGGAACTGGCCCAGTGTGCCCTTCGCCACATCCTGTGGGAATCAGCCGGAGTACGGGCGCTGCATTCAGGATATGCCGCACGAGTTTTACGGCGGCATAGAGACGGATAAGGTCGGAGAACTTGGAATCGGTTACGTGCTGTTCTACGAAATGACCGGCGAACGGAAATATCTGGAGGCGGGAATTCATTGTGCAGATGCCTTAGCTGCTCATGTGCGACCTGGGGATGCTGACCACACTCCCTGGCCGTTCCGCGTGGATGCCCGGACAGGGGCGGTCCTGGATGGCGAAGAGTACGGCGGGATTATTGCATCCTCGCTGCGCCTGTTCGATGAATTGGCCCGCCTGAAGGAAGGCAATGTCGCCGCCTACGTGAAAGCCCGCGATATGGCGTGGAAATGGGTCCTGGATAATCCGCTCAACAAAGGGAGTAAGTCATGGGACAAATGGAGCGGTTACTTTGAGGACGTCTCGAAAAACACCGAGAACCTTAACCAGCAGGCCCCCGACTACACCGCGTATTACATTCTGAGCCGGCCTGACCCGGCCGCCGATGACCCGCTGTGGATGGAGCACGTTGGACATCTGATCGACTGGGTTCGGCATTATCTTGGCCTTGGGCCCTTCCTGGGAGCGTGGGCCATTAACGAACAGCGGCCGCCCGACACGCTTCACGGCCCCGTCAACGGGTGCTGTTCTCGCGCCGGTGATGGGAGCGCCACAGGGCGCTGGGCGGCGATCAACGCTCTTTACTATGCAAAGACAGGCGATCTTCAGGCCAGGCGTGATGCCTTCAGGTCGCTGAATTACGCGACGTATTATGCTGCCTCGGACGGGGAGATTTCCTGTTGCGGCACTGACTACGGGAGCGATGGATACTGGTGGAGTGACGGCTATGCTGACTACCTGAGGCACTTTAACTGGGTTATGGGCGCCGTTCCAGAGTGGGCGCCCGTCCATCAGAACCATCTGCTCCATTCAAGTTCCGTAGTGCAAAAGGTAGTCTATGGCACTGAAAGCATCGAGTACAAAACTTTTGATGCAGCCTCTACTGAAGTTCTGCACCTCAGTTTCAAACCGCAAATTGTAAGGGCGGGAGGCCTGGTTCTTGCCGAGCGCAGGGACTTGAGACAACAAGGATACACCGTGGAAGCGCTGCACGGAGGCGACTACGTATTGCGGGTTCGGCACTTTGGCTCAGGGGATATCGCCATCCGGGGCAAAGCCGGGGTGGGCCGCTGATACCTTCCAAGACATTGAAAAACACAGATCCCTTGTACATCCAATGTCTCGTCCTTCAATCTTACTTTCGTTCGCATTAGCAAAGCCTTTAACAGGACCAAAGTACCATTGTCAGGGTTCGCGAACCAATGTTATTCCTTAGTGTGATCAGGGTCGAGGAGCAAGGCTGAAGGAGCAAGGCCGAACGTAAGATTCTGGAGGGGGCTTATGTTTCCGGCTATGTCGTTGTCGGATTTTGACCGCGAAGTGAAAACGATCCTGGTCCGTGAATTTGAAGGCGTATTAGAACTCGGGCTCATGTCAGAGGAAGCGCTGATCCCGGTTGTTGCCGGGATTCGCAGTTCCCTGCGTGAAGCCTTTCCCTCTATGTCGCCGCAGGAAGTCGAATTCCACTTAAAGCAGTTGCAGGATCAGTGCCGCGATACCGCTTACAGCATTTTTAATCTGGCGTACACAGATTATTGGAATTAACACTGCGAATTGGCTCTCTACTTCTGATGGCCGGTTCCTGAATGAGGCGAGAGGCGCAACCCCAGAAGTTCCTGGCGTGTTGCGTGTCCGCGCTTCTTGTGAGCCGGGCTTCTCTCGACTGTGAATCGCAGGTTGAGAACTCTCCAGCCTCGGATTCACTCCGGTAAGCAAACTGGACGAATCAGTGTCGGCAGACTTTTGGCATACGAAGTGCTCTTCCTCATGGCAGGTCAGACACGCTTCAACTCCTCCAGATTCGGAGTCCGGGAGGTACGACCGACTTACCTCCTGGATTCCGTCTCCTCCACATAAAACAACTTTCCGCATTTTCAATGTGTTATCCGAATTGAGGCTTCCAGTGGTTGCAATCCGCCGCCGATTTGCCCCCGATGCCGGGAGTGTTCCGCCGGATTTTCCAGTTTGCTGAAATGTTCGTTATTGCACACTGCCTGTAGTTTTTACTGCATCGCGCCCCGATTGCTCATGGCGCCGAACTCTCCTCCTGCATAATGCATTGAAAAACTAACGAGTTACAGGCCCCTCGAATTGTCTGAATTCGGCAGAGAGATTGCCTTTATAATGTGTGTTGCAGACTTCGAAAGGGTCCATTCCGAATTCAATTTGGCTGATGTTCAGGCGCTGCGGGCCCGCGGGTAATCGCTGATGGCGGAGAATTCTTCAACCCAGCCCTTTGAAAATTCCTGGCGCGACCGCCTGCGCGCGCTGCGCAACGTTCCGCCCGGATTGCGAATTGTGTGGGAGTCCGGCCCGGGCGTTGCGGCCACGGGCCTGGTTTTGCAAGTCCTCTCGGCGCTGGTTCCGATCGGGATTGCAGCGGTCTCTGCAGCGATCATCGGCGAAGTGGCAGCCGTCGTCAAAGGCAAGGAGCCGCTGTCCCAGCATTTCTGGTGGCTGGTCGCAGCGGAATTCGGCCTGGCGCTGGGCGGAGCGATCCTTTCACGGACGATTGATTATTGCGACAACATCCTCGCCGACAGATTTATCCGCCACGTCAGCATCAAGGTGATGGCGCACGCTTCGCGCCTGGACCTTCAATGCTACGAAGACCCGGAATTTTACGACAAGCTGGAACGCGCAAGAGTGCAGGCCACTGACCGCGTCAGCATGATTCAGGCTGTGGGCCGCACCTTGCAGCAATTCGTCACAGCAGTAACCTTCTCGGTCAGCATCTGCCTTTTTTCGCCCTGGATTCTGCTGCTGCTGATCGCCGGAGTTCTGCCCGCTTTTCTTGGCGAAAGCCACTTTGCTTTTCTCGGGTATGCTTTGAGGTTCCGGCAGACGCCTGTCCGCCGCCAGCTTGATTATCTGCGCGTGCTGGGAGCGAGTAAGGAAAGCGCCAAGGAGCTTAAACTCTTCGGACTCAGCCAATATCTGACCGGCAAATACGCTCAACTGTCCGACGAAATTTACGATCAGGACGTCTCCCTGCTGAAGCGCAAGCTCCTGGCGACCGGATTATTCTCTCTACTGAGCGCAACTGCCTACTACGGCGCGTATGCATTTGTCATCTACCGCACAATCCACGGTGCACTGACCATTAAGGACCTCGTTTATCTGGCCGCCGCGATTGCGGGAGCCAGCAGCAACATCCAGCAGCTTTTCTCAAGTTTCACCGGCATCGCCGATCAATCGCTCTTTCTCACCGATTTCCTGAATCTGTTTGCTGTCGAGCCGAAAGTCAGGACAAAACCGGACGCCATCCCTGCTCCGAGACCGATCCGTCAGGGATTTGAATTTGACCGCGTTACCTTTGCTTACCCGGGAACATCACGTGCCGTCCTTGAAGGCCTGAGCCTCCGCATCGAGCCGGGCCAGCGTATTGCTCTTGTCGGTGAAAACGGGCAGGGCAAAACAACGATCGTCAAGCTGATTACACGGCTTTATGATCCCACTTCCGGCAGAATTCTTCTGGACGGCGTGGACCTGCGCGATTACGACCTCGAAGACCTGCACCGCGAAATCGCCGTCATCTTCCAGGACTTCATGCGCTATGAGATGACAGGGCGGGAAAACATTGCGATGGGGAAGATCGAAGACCTCAACAACTTCAGTCGCATCGCCGCAGCCGCACGCAAGAGCCTTGCGGACGCGGTCCTGCTCCGTCTGCCGCACCGCTACGAGCAGATGCTGGGCAGGCGGTTTGAAGGCGGCGTGGACCTTTCCGGCGGCGAATGGCAGAAGCTCGCGCTGGCGCGTGCTTACCTTCGCGATGCCCAATTGCTGGTCCTCGATGAGCCTACGGCCTCGCTCGATGCGCGTTCGGAACGCGAGGTGTTCGAACGCTTCTCTGAGTTGACCACGGGCAAGACGGCCCTGCTGATTTCCCACCGTTTTTCGACCGTCCGCATGGCGGACCGCATTCTGGTGCTGGAAGGCGGAAGAATTGTTGAGGACGGCTGTCATAGCGAATTGATGGCTCGCGGCGAGCGGTATTCGAAGATGTTTGAATTGCAGGCGTCGAATTATCGGTAAGAAAGGACAAACGATTTTCGGATGAGCACTTCCTTCGATGGCCGGCCGCCTGAAGAGATGGACTGCCCGCAAGCACCCGGCAGCGATGCGGCTGCCCATGGAAATTCTGACGGGCGCGAAGCAACAGGCCAGCAATCAGACACCCTCCAGAACGAGTGGCTGAGGGCGCTCGGCATCCGCCAGGCGCGCCGATGGACAGTCGCCCCAGGTAAAGGGCCGAAGAGTCTGAAACCCTCTTGGAAGGAAGCGAACACTTCCATTTTCTCCGCTGTGCGTTCCATCCGTGGCGCCTCCCTGGCAAATCGGACGATTACGTCCGAGCAACGATGGATTCTGGACAATGTCCGCTTTCTGCGCGGCGCATTCAAGGAAACCCAACAGGCACTGAAATCCATCCAGAAGCTCCCTTGCGCACGTCGGGCGACCGACCGGCCTGAAGTACTCGCGCGCGCGCACCTGGTCGCAACCGGCTATCTTGAAGCGGTGAATTTTGCATTCGACGAAGAAACCTTCGGGGAATATCTGGCCGGGATCCAGCAGGAATGCGTGCTCGAGATGAGGGAACTCTGGGCGTTGAAGCCGCTTCTTCAGTTGGTCCTGCTGGAACAACTGGGGCGCACCCGCGAAACTATGAGCGAGATTTCGGAAGATGTAGAGGCTCCCGGCGAATTGTCGTTGCCTCTTCCATCCAGAGTAATCACGAGCCTCCACGAAATCTCACAGATGGAGTGGAAGGAATTCTTCGAGGCCCACTGTGTTGTTGATCACATACTGCGCCGGGACCCCTCCGGTGCTTATCCCGGAATGGATTTTGAAAGCCGGCAGCTTTACCGCGATGCCGTGTCCGAATTCGCGCGGTACTCGAAACTCAGCGAGATTGAAATCGCGCGGCGCGCCGTCATCCTTGCCCGGCGGGCCCAGGTACGGAAATGGGGGACAAGCCACCGGGCCACAGAACGGCGAAGCAACGTTGGATATTACCTCGTGGACGCGGGTGCTCATCGGCTGAAGAGAAGTATCGGCTACCGGCCGTCGCTCAAGAAGAAAATCAAAGATGCCGTTCTTGAATGGCCCGAGGTCTATTATGTCGCAGGCGTCGAACTCACTACACTGCTGATGGTCTTTCTCCTGCTGTGGCATCTTGGGATGCTCATTCCTTTCCTCCCAGGCCTGCTTCTGTTGATACCCGCGAGCCAGGCCGCCGTCGGATTGATGAACCATCTCACCGCCTGGCTTCTGCCCCCTCGGCGTCTTCCCAGGCTGGATTTTTCTGACGGCATTCCAGCGGAATTCCAGACCCTGGTCGTGGTCCCGACGCTGCTGCTCAGTGAAAAAGAAGTCAGGCACATGGTGGACTTGCTGGAGGTTCGCTATCTCGCCAACCGTGATCCCAACCTGCACTTCGCGCTCCTGACCGATTTCCCGGACGCCTCCTCGCCTGCCGCCCAGCAGGAAGGACTTGCGAAGCTGTGCAGTTCTCTGATTGAGCAATTGAACCAGAAGTACGCCATCGACCGTCAGGGTACTTTCTTTCATCTCCATCGCCGCAATGTTTATAACCCACAGGAAAACGCCTGGATGGGCTGGGAAAGAAAGCGCGGCAAGCTGCTGGACTTGAACTGGCTGCTTCTGAATGGTGTTGACAATTTCCCGATTAAGGTCGGCGACATTTCCCTGCTCCGCCGGACCCGCTATGTCATCACGCTCGATTCCGATACGCGCCTTCCGCGCGACACCGCGCACAAGCTGGTGGGAACGATTGCGCATCCTCTGAACCGCGCCGTGATCGATCGCAGAACCAACATTGTCGTGGAAGGCTACGGCATACTTCAACCGCGTGTAGGGGTCAGCATCGAGTCGGCTCGCAAATCACGCCTGGCCGGCATTTATTCCGGCGAGACAGGAATTGATATCTACACGCGGGCTGTTTCCGACGTCTATCAGGACCTCTTTGGCGAAGGCAGCTTTACCGGCAAAGGCATCTACGAAGTCGAAACTTTCCAGCGCGTGCTGGGCAACCGCTTCCCGCAGAACGCGCTGCTCAGCCACGACCTGATTGAAGGGGTATATGCTCGCGCGGGCCTCGTCTCCGACATTGAGGTGATCGATGATTATCCCTCGCACTTCAGCGCCTATTGCCGCCGGTTGCACCGCTGGACCCGCGGCGACTGGCAAATCCTGCGTTGGCTCTTCCCTCGCGTGCCGGACTTCTCCGGCAGGCTGGTTCCCAATCCCATTACCCTGCTGTCGCGCTGGAAAATATTTGACAACCTGCGCCGCAGCCTGATCGAACTGAATCTGTTCCTGCTCCTGGTTGCCGGCTGGTTTTTCTTCCCGGGCGGGTCGCTCTATTGGACCATCGTTACGTTGGCGCTCCTGCTGATGCCGACTTACGTGCAGTTGGTCTTCGCGCTGCTGCGCATGAAAGGAGCGGAAAACCTGAAAGGGTTCCTGAAGGACCGTGCGAATGACTTTGCCACCGGCCACTTGCAGGTTTTCGTCATGCTGGTGTTTCTGCCGCATATGGCGTTCGTGATGCTGGATGCCATCATCCGAACGATTACGCGGCTTACCATCACGCACCGGAACCTGCTCGAGTGGGAGACCGCCGCCGAAGCCGAGATGGGCGCAAGGAAACGGACGGCGGTAGAGAAATATCTCGATTGGACGCCGCTCTTCGCCGCCCTTGCCGCGGGCTCTCTGGCGTTTCTGCGCCCGTCGGCTTTATACGCGGCGGGGCCGGTCCTGGCGCTCTGGCTTTGCGCCGGCAAGTTTACGCAATGGATCAACCAGCCGCCGCACCGGCGCAAGAACCATCTGGAAGCCCCGGACAAAACTTTTCTGCGGCATGCGGCACTCACAACCTGGCGCTACTTCCGCGAATTCAGCAACGCCGGCGTGAACTGGCTTGTGCCCGACCGCGTCCAGGAGACGCCTCCCGCCGTCGTCAACACGATCTCACCCACGAACCTTGGAATTCTTCTGGACGCACGGCTCGCGGCTTTTCATCTTGGTTACCTCACGCTCGCGGAGTTCATAGACCAGACCGAAGCCGTCATGCAGTCCGTGCGAAAGCTTCCGCGCTACAGGGGGCATTTCCTCAACTGGTATGACGCCAAAACGCTCCAGCCCATTGCGCCGCAATTTGTCTCGACGGTTGACAGCGGAAATCTTGCCGCGTGCCTCTGGACCCTGAAGCAGGCGTGCCTTGGCCTCATCAAAGAGCCGATCGTCACACAGCAATCGTGGCAGGGTGTGCGCGACCATCTCGCGCTTGTGTTGCAGGTTTTGAATTTGAAACCTCTCCCGGCGGATATCGTTCAACGCATCCAGGAAACAGGCCGTGCCGTTGAAAGCACCGGCGGCACCCCGGCGGACTGGCTCCCCTTGCTTCCGCGGCTGCGGAATGAAATTCACGAAATACTGTCCGCCCTGCGCGGTAATGATGACTCCAACGTTGACGGAACTTTCCCTGCAACGGACGAAATGGCATGGTGGCTTTCGGAAACACTCGCTCGGATTGAGGCGCTGCAGAGAACCGTGAGAACCTTCATGCCGTGGCTGCTGCCGGAATATACTAACCTGCACCTGACACACGCTCACGATCAAGTCACGCTGGCATCACTGCCATCCCAGGCCGCCGTTATGCAGGCGGAGCTTCAAGCGGCCTCTGCAGAGGACAAGGAGAGCGCTCGGGGAGCCATTAGCTCTTTGCGGGCGCGTCTTGAGGCCTGCTCTCAAAAAGCAATGGAAATGGCCGGCAGGCTGGGCCGCCTTGCGGATGAAGCGGAAGAACTCGTGCAGGCGATGGATTTCGGCTTTCTCTATAACCCGAAGAGGAAGCTGCTCTGGATCGGCTATGACGTCGCAAGCCGCAAGCTCGCCAAATCTTATTACGATCTGCTCGGCACCGAAGCTCGCACAGCCGTCTTTATCGCCATTGCGAAAGGCGACATCCGGCAGGAGGCGTGGTTCCATCTGGGCAGGGGGCGCGCCAGCGTTCAGGGAGAAACGACGATCTTCTCGTGGAGTGGAACGCTTTTCGAGTATCTCATGCCTCTCATCTGGATGCGCTCCTACGGCGGTACGATGCTCGACCAGAACATCTACTCAGCGGTACTCTGCCAGCAGAAATTTGCCAGGAAGAGAGGTATTCCATGGGGCATATCTGAAGCGGCTTACAACGCGAAGGATGCCGAAGGCATCTACCAGTACCGTGCTTTTGGGCTGCCCGGTCTGGCGATGGACCCGAACGTTGCGACGGATGTCGTCGTTGCGCCCTATGCGGCTTTTCTGGCGCTGCTCGTGAATGCGCCCACCGCCGCCCGCAATCTCAAGGCAATGCGGGAAAAGGGATGGTTCGGCCGTTACGGTTTCTACGAGTCAGCCGATTACACCAACCCGCCAATGCCTGAAAACGCAGACCACGCGCTTGTCCGGTGCTGGATGGCCCACCACCAGGGGATGGCCCTGCTGGCCGCGTGCAATGTGCTTGCGGGTTTTCCTTTGCAACGGTGGTTTCATCAGGAACCACGCGTTAAGGCTGCGGAGTTGTTACTGCATGAGAAGATTTCGCGGGCTGCGCCCGAAGAAGCTGTTTCCGGAAATGCGCCCCAGCTTCCGCACGCGGCCGGAAGGCAAGCCTCAGTGTCATTAAACGCTTCGACTGGACAACCGACAGCCCGCAGGCAGCCCCCACGCGGTCCCGGCAAACGACCTTTGGATTCCCTCCCTGCTCTGTCCTCGACCGGTGACGAAGCTGCGCCCCCACAGGCTTAAAGTATTTCTCTCCTGCTTTTAAACACCTGTATCAATCCGTCTCGTGCGTGGGGACCGGGATTTTGTATTTGAACGCGGAAGCGGGAATGCGGTGATTGCCGCCAATACGGACTTCCTGAGGCGTTTGCTCATTGGATGAAAGTTTCGGGGATTTTTCGCTCTCTATTCCAGCCTGTTCCGGTGTGCTGATCTGCTCCTGCTGCGCGGACCGCGGGTCCGGAACAAGCCCGATCATATCGAGCGCTCGCTCAACGTCGGTATTTCCCATGAACCACCGCCAGACGCTTCCCGTGCGCAGGTCTTCCGCACTGAGCAGCGTGATACCCACGTCGATACCGATCACGTACTGACTCACCCAGCCCGTCGTGGGATTAAAGGCATCAGCGAACCCATAGCGCCCGTAAATCTTCCGGCCGTACTTCAGCAGCATGGCCCGCAGCGCCGGAATGCAGATGTTCGGAGCAAACATCACCGAACCCGCCGCAGCGCTGGGAACCACCGTCCCG